>Ga0307515_10002969_pt1 | contig 35985 bp, 41 predicted proteins | sample 17_EM_MG_FD_194513 | JGI IMG/M metagenome (GOLD analysis project Ga0307515, IMG submission 194513) | Populus trichocarpa ectomycorrhiza microbial communities from riparian zone in the Pacific Northwest, United States - 17_EM | ecosystem: Host-associated > Plants > Roots > Unclassified | place... | reverse complement strand
GACCACAAGCATATGTTAATCCAAGTGCCAAGCCTGATGTTGCTAAAAGTGTGTATAGGCGAATCGGACTGGAAAGTATAGAGTGCTTTGCGAGAGACTGTGGTTACGACGGGGAATGTCCGTGTTGTGCCCGTCTAGATATCAACCCCCAATCTACATGGGCGGGCTACGTGCGATTAATCGAGTGTACCAAAAGGTATAAGACGCGTTTGACCGGCATGCCAAGGTCGGTGTCATCTTGGAGAGCTAAGGTGGACTCTGGAGCCGATCTACGCTTGACTAATAATGGGGAAATACCTTCAGTGAAGAGTGTTCATGAAGACCGATTTGTGATGTTCATCGCATACATCGAAACCGAGCCCGACCGTCGACCGCATTCGTACATCACTGTCATTGGTCACTCACTTGACCGTTATATGGGCTTGTGGTATGTGCCGGACTCGATAGAGTTTCTCAGAATAGATCCTACGATCTGCTCACCAAGATTCGTCATCTGCACCTGATTTGGTGCAAGCCACCGCCAAGGATGATGGCCGAGACTGCACTGCACAGCACTACACCATATTGGTTCAAGTGTGGAGTTGGACGCGGGGTGCTGGCTGGCTGGGTCTGGTGGGATATTCAGGTGGGCAGTGCAGTGAGCCTGGGTGGCTGAAAGCTTTCGTGTCTTTGGAAGGCGGCCAGGCATATCGGAGTATGAAAAGGGATGTGTCAGATGGACAATGGCGAGTCGAGGAAATAGCGAGGTAGTGCGGGGAGCGAGTGAGCAGGTAACCAAGCGTACGGTTGGAAAGCTCGGACGAGGGGAGTGGTAGTGGTAGAGATGATGAGAGAATGTGAGGCAATCAATTGTAGAAGGATATGAGCTGTATGTGCGTATGAAAATAGGTATAAGTGTGAGCATATGAGCATATGAGCATGCGTTCACTTGATTGCTACTTACGTGGCTCAATTATCAAGTGCTTGTACTTGTCTACGTGGCACAAGTACAGGTGATGTGCTGGCAGGTGCGCGAACACCGAGCCCACGCGCCACGTCAAAGATTTGCCAGCAAACCTTGTCTCCCACCACAACCCACTTCTGCTCTCGACGCCGCCGAGCAGCTCCCTCTTACCATGATCACGAGAATACTACGATCACTTCCATTCGCTATCACTGCTCTTGCGTGTCTCGCGTCCGGTGCCCGGGCAGCAGAAGAGGCGAAGAACGACTATGGCACCGTCATCGGTATTGGTACGCGTTATTACTCTCTCACCGCGCTCAATAGCAGCTCTTCTCACTACGTACCTCGTTTATAGACTTGGGTACCACCTACTCGGCCGTTGGGTACGATATTTCCACTCAGCCACTCGATGAGCTGGCCGCCCGCTGACCTTCCCTCCCCCACAGCGTACAGCGAGGTGGACGTGTAGAAATCCTGGCCAATGACCAGGGTAACCGTATTACCCCCTCTTGGGTCTCCTTCTCCGATGAAGAGCGATTGTAAGTCGACTTTTTGCGCCACGCTGGCAGGTAGCTGCCCATAAGGGCTCTTGCCGTGCTCTATAGGCTTCACCAGTACCTACCTACATACCTATTGTGTTTACTTCCACTCTTCTGCACTGTTTGCGTCGTCAGCCTGCGCCAGCGCACCACCCTCTGCCTTGTCTTTTGTCGAACGTGATGTCGCTGTGTCACTAGTTGCTAACACACGCACCCAGAATCGGGGATGCCGCCAAGAATGCATTTGCCACAAACCCTGAAAATACTGTCTTCGACGCCAAGCGTCTCATTGGCCGCAAGATTGACGACCCAGAAATCAAAAAGGACATGAAACACTGGCCATTTAAGGTCATCGAGAAGAACGGCAAGCCCTACATCCGTGTAAAATATCGTGGAGATCAGAAGGACTTTGTACGTCCACGTTGCTAATTTCTGTGCTTTTACCAGCGTCCTGACAGACCACAGACCCCTGAAGAAATCTCTGCCATGGTCCTCGGAAAGATGAAAGAGACTGCCGAAAACTTCCTAGGCCACCCAGTCACCCACGCCGTCGTCACCGTCCCCGCCTACTTCAACGACGCGCAGCGCCAGGCCACGAAGGACGCGGGCATCATCGCTGGTTTGAACGTCCTTCGAATTGTCAATGAGCCCACGGCAGCCGCGATCGCGTACGGTTTGGACAAGAAGGGCGGCGAGGCGCAAATCATCGTATACGACCTTGGCGGTGGCACGTTCGACGTGTCCCTGCTCTCGATCGATGACGGCGTTTTCGAGGTGCTCGCAACTGCGGGCGACACCCACCTCGGCGGTGAGGACTTTGACAACCGGGTTATCGACCACTTTGTCAAGCTGTATAAGAAGAAGTCGGGTACTGACGTGTCAAGCAACCTTCGCGCGATGGGCAAGCTCAAGCGCGAGGTGGAAAAGGCCAAGCGCACGCTCTCGAGCCAGCAATCAACCAGGCTTGAGATTGAAAGCTTTGAAAACGGCAACGATTTGAGCGAGACGCTCACTCGGGCCAAGTTCGAGGAGCTAAATATGGACTTGTTCCGTAAGACGATGAAGCCCGTTGAACAGGTGCTGAAGGATGCAGGTGTCAAGAAGGAGGATATCCAGGATGTACGTTCCCTTCTCTTGCCCTCTTTCTTCTCGTTTACTAACTTACGATTGGTGTGCGATGTAGATCGTCCTTGTCGGTGGTTCAACTCGTATCCCCAAGGTCCAACAGCTCATCAAGGAATTCTTCGGTGGCAAAGAGCCCTCCAAGTCGATCAACCCCGATGAGGCGGTTGCGTACGGCGCCGCAGTTCAAGGTGGCATCCTCTCGGGCGAAGGCGGCCTCTCAGACGGCGTCCTACTTATCGATGTCAACCCGCTCACACTTGGTATCGAGACCACCGGCGGTGTATTCACTAAGCTCATCCCGCGTAACTCTGTCATCCCCGCCCGCAAGTCGCAGATCTTCTCCACCGCCGCGGATAATCAGCCCACTGTACTCATCCAGGTGTTCGAGGGTGAACGCTCGCTGACCAAGGACAACAACTTGCTCGGCAAGTTTGAGCTCACCGGTATTCCCCCCGCCCCCCGTGGTGTGCCACAGATCGAGGTCACCTTCGAGATTGACGCCAATGGTATCCTCAAGGTTTCCGCCGCCGACAAGGGAACGGGCAAGTCTGAGTCGATTACGATCACCAACGAGAAGGGTCGCTTGTCGCCTGAGGAGATTGAACGCATGGTCAAGGAGGCCGAGGAGTTTGCATCTGAAGACGAGGCGCAACGCAAGCGAATCGAGGCGCTCAATGCGCTCAGCAGCTTCATCTTCTCCCTTAAATCGCAGCTTGGCGACCAGGAGGGGTTAGGAGGCAAGTTAAGCGAGGAAGATAAGAAGACGATCCTTGCCACTATCAAGGAGACGAGCGATTGGATTGACGAGAAGGGTACGGGCGCTTCTGCCGAGGAGCTTGAGGAAAAGTTAGAGGGTGAGTGACTGTTATCCTTATTCTTGCTGCGCGCAGAGGCAGAATTATTCTAATCGTCTTTCCCATCCAACAGCCGTACAAGGCGTCGTCAACCCTATTACCTCGAAGCTTTACTCGCAGGGTGGTGACTCGCAGGAGCCATTGCAATCGCATGATGAGCTCTAAGCTCTATGCGACCTATTTCATTGTTTTGATGTTTATAGGGAGGCTGTTTATCGCTGGGGGGGATGGCGCAAGACAGGGCGCGCACCACATTCGGAATGGGTTGAGGGTAACAAAAGTTTAATTAGCCTTGGTGGTTGGGTGGCGCATGATAGAGTGTAGAGGGGGACGAGAAGTACTAGCTTATATTTATGTGAATTGATTGCGAAAACGCATTCCTATACCGTTTGGTTGGTGTAATGAATGAAGTCTTTCGACTACCGTCGAGCATCTTATAGACGGACGCAATATATATCATGCAGCGTAGAGTGGCTCAGTAACGTTGTATCATTCCCACGTCGTTCGCATTCCCCGCTCTGTCAAGTCGGAAAGAGTCGCCAAGTGAACTGTGTCATTCGGAAAACCCTGAACCTAACCGCAATGAGCTTTAGGTAACAAATGATGATACCTATAGCCACCTTGTGCCCGTGTAGCCCGATGTGGCCGCCCATACGTAGATCTGGCTTGGGTGCTGGTATATCCTTGCGGTTGAGAGTTGAGGGTATCGTTTTCATACCTCCTACAGTCTCTCTATCAAATGAGTCAACCATTCGTTTAGTGCTGCAGCCCAGGTAACCCCACATGGTTGTATAAAGTGGTGTATATACCCATTTGGTCCCCTCAGTGGTCGAGGTTAACGGATTCCTGACGATTGTGGTGTATAACCCTTTGTACATTCCATCCAGTATATAGTATATTACTGATAAATAACATTGGGCATTATATTTCACGCGCAAAGATAATTTCTGCCACAACCTAGCCTCATGGATCAAGTGATTTCGAGTTGCTATTGGCCGAGCGCCAGGGCGAGGCGGTGGTGACCGGGGGGTCAACCCCGTATCTCCGTTTGTTCCCTTGAACTTGAACTCCACCTCAACGCCCATGTCCTTGAATCCTCTGCCTTGGCCGTATTACTTTACGTTCGCTATCTATGAACCTCTTCTGAGCATTGTCCCTGGCATTTGGGCATTTGCTAATCCTAAAGAGGTAAATAGAGTATTGCAGGACTGTCAGAGGGGAGACTAACACCTTGCCAGGCATTCAATGCCCAAGCCCCATGGGCGGATGTGACAGGCGGAGAACTGAGCGCCCAGGCAAACGTTACGATCCTTCAACTCGTCCATGTGTGCTTCCTAATGGCTCTCATCAACCTCTTCATCATCAATGCCACCCGCCGCCACTTTACGCAAGACCCGAAAGTGCAAGAAATTATCTACAAAGCGCTCTTCACGGTGCTTATGTTCGGGGACTTTGCACATCTGGGCGTCACTTTATATGCGATGGGACCGATGAGATGGGAATTCGGAAGTTGGAGCGCATTGACGTGGGTCACTATTACCACTGGAGTTTCCTTGCTAGTTCCCCGGGCGCTCTGGCACCTTGGCGTCGGCAGGAAGGTACCCACCCGCACAGTTTCTAAATTGAAGAAACGGATGTGACATGTTTCTGCTGACTGTGCTAGTCTCATGAGATCGGTATGGATACACGGACTACTAGTTCTCCTCGCTCCTACTGTCTAACTGTCTTCAGATCCTATGTGATAGGTATGATAATAAAAAGCAGCCTATGGTGGTACACACGCCAACCTCTCCAGAGTGACCATAGCAAAACCGGTCCGGCGGAACCGGCCCAGAGCGAGCTTTGCATTAGAGCTGACTTAGACGTTGGCCTTGAACGAGACCGTTCCTACCGGATATCCGATCATACAACAAGGCATATCCCTCTTGCCTTATGAATCGTTCGCACCTCATCGAGTCCCTCCATGCCGTGCCAGGCACCAAGCAGAGTTTCTTACCTTCTTAGGTCTATGTCACGCAGAGTGTATACACTAGAGAGTTGTGCTGTGGCGTCTATCCTTGATTACCTACCATGATATGCCTCGCGCGCGGCGTCCTAGTCGCAAAATATTGGTAGATATTGCCGTTTGTGGATTTGGAAATCTAGTTTTGGGGCTACCCCATCTTCCATCACAAGTACGAATTCACCTTAGCTACCCGAGCAACTCGCATTTACCAATAATTCTTATTGTCCTCTTACACCAACTTGCCGTGGGCCACGATAAGCTGTTTATTAATTGCCAGCGATTGCTTCAAACCCTCATTGCTATTTGAAAAATGCATGTATTCAGTCCAACAGAGGACGCCCCATCCTCGCTCGACGCGGTTAACGTCCTCGAAACTGCCATTACCATTACGGACGGACTCAGCACTCAAGAAGCAGATGCTGCCTACACTGTTGCCGAAAGTCAAGGCAACATAGATGCTTCAGAGAAGGAGAGAGCGCGCAACAGTGAGACCATTACTGCCTGGCATGCCGAACAAGACCAACGCGCTACGGCCGTCGGCGAGGCAAGACGAGCACAGCCGGAGGAATTGCGGGAGAAGTTGGAAGAAACACCATACGAGTTAGAGGTGGTCAATTCTCTGACCCTAGATCTCCCTAATGAACTCTTGGCGGGGATTTTCGACTGGCATATGTTGATGGGCGGGAGGTTGATCACTACGTTACTTGTGTGTAAACGATGGACATTGGTGGCGTACAGGAGTCCCCGACTTTGGTCCAGGATTTCCGTCAGCAATCTTTCTCTCCATCCGCCCTATCTTCGAGGCTCGGTTAAATGCACCGACCTCGACTACCTACGTTTAGTTCTCTCTCGATCCCGGTCCTGTACTCTTCAACTCGAACTTCACTTTCGTTTCTACCTGGTGTCATGTGACGTAACGGGTAGCAGCTCCTCGCTCATCCACGGGCCACACGTTGCTGCTAATCGCATCACAGCAGTCAAAATGATTTTGGATGATCAGATATTGAGACGGAGCACATCCCTCCTCCTGGTAAACAATTTTCTTCCTTTTGATCACCTAAACGTAACCGTCCTTCCACTACTCTCTTCAATTCAAACTCACCTTGTGAAGATAACAAACCGGGAACTACTGTTCATTCAGTCACTGGTCAATTTATCCCCCTCCCTACGGCACCTTCGTAGTACTCGTAGTCTGCGCGCCGAAAACCAGGGAGTAGGGTTGTGGACAAAAAGAATTGAGTCCTATAGTAGCATTTTCCCCTACGATCCGTGTTATTCGCTTCACGAATCGCCATCACTTCGCCGGCTTGAGGTCTTTCAGGACACCGTTATACCCCTAACATTACCTGCGCTTCAAGTACTCAAGTGGTCAATCGGTGCCTACTCTGCGTTACACCGGATTACTGCCCCACGTTTGCATACCCTCGTGCTCCACCATGGTCTACCAAGTCGGCAGGCAGAGCGACAATCAGCCAATTCGATATCCTTCCCCAACTTGCGGGTGGCCATACATGCTTCGATATCCGATCCAACAGTTTTACATATGTTTCATACTCCGGCTCTTGAGCATCTCTCAATCGAGTACCGGTCATCATTATCGTCACCATCGGCATTACTCGAACTCTTCAATGGTTGGGCTCACATGCCAAGACCCAAGTCATTACACCTGGATTGCACATTTACTGATACTCACCTGATCTCATTGCTCGGTCGACTTCCCTGGCTGGAAGAACTCAAAGTCGCTGGCAAGGTCCTGCAGGACACCTTTTGGGAAGGACTGGCCCCCTCTTGTAACCCAAGCTGGCAAGTTTCCCCCCCGGATGAGCGTGCTACCCGCATGCTCGTCCCGAACCTCAAAGTTCTTCTGGTCAACTACCCGACGTGCATGCGACCCATTATACTTAGGTATTACCAGCCAGGTGAATGGGAACAGGTATCCAATCACCTTGACGAATTGTCAAGCGGCAGAGAATGGACGATGACGCAGATATTCGGCGTCGCAGAGGCAAGAGAACAGGCTGGGTGCCCTTTGAGAACACTGGCTTGCTGGGTCCCGGAGAAGGGGGTTAACGTGCTTATTGGAAGTCTCGATGGCTTATCCAACAGACCTAAGTTCGTTTCGTTAGCTGCTCTCTAGTGCTACTGTGATGTTCTAACCTCAGCCAATGATAGTTGGGGCGATGGGTTGGTAGGTTATCACGTAGCTTGATAGCTAAGATCGGTCGCTGCCTTCCAATGCCGCCCCCGCCGCTCCCTACGACCGCTCCGTCGCCCTCAAAGAGCCTACTTTTCGGGGTCATAGAAGGGACTCGTATATCCCAAACGACCGTGCAGAGCTTGTCGAGTCCTGGGCCCACGAGCGGACATTCAGTAGCTGTGGAAAGGCTGGACGCGGCTCAGTGGGGGGATAAAACCGTAAGGTTCCTTCCACTGAACAGCGCCCCATATATATACATAATAAAATACTCCTACCCCCTATCTCCTATCAACGTCATAGCCAAGCGTCATCAATCCAGCTAACAGTAAGTTGAATTTGACGTTTGACTGTAGATTTTATAAAAGTAAGTCTCGAATGTGTGCTCCGTATGGGGAGGTGACGAGTAAATGGTTTCGCAGTCGCCCAAGCGGGTGATATTTGACGTATGGATCGAACGGGTCAGGACCTTACCACAGCGACAGCTACTACGGCTCATCCCGAAGAATTTTCGTCAGACCCTTTGTGACAGCAGGTTGGATTGTGGTAGAGGTGACTATTGTTGTCCTTAGCGTTGAGTTCTCCATCTTATATCTGATCTTACACATGTAAGGAGCGAGGAGTTTCTAGGCTCGAACAAGTGATACAAAGGATACATTGAGGTTTAATACCGTACGAGATACAGTTATAGGTGGTCATTACGTGACCTCAAGGTGGTCAAACAAGCACACATGAATCGCAGATAGAACATTGAGTGTAATTTGAGTGTATGAATCACACATACTCGGTCCAGTCAATACCTTCCGCGACCTCCCAGGTTGTGCCGTGGGCTTCTTCGATGGTCTCCTCTCCAACACCCCATGACGGAATTTCCGGGACATCTCCTTCAGATTGGTGATACAGACGTTGAATTTGGTGTATGCCCTGAAGATATTTGAGACCTTCGAGGACCTCAAGGCGATCAAAAATATTGGACAATTTGCGGACAAATTCAACCTAAAGTCAAGAGTTAGGCTTGTTCAGAATTAGGTCGTATGAGTAACATCGCACCTGTGGAACGCGGCCCTGGACTAGGACGATCGCCAGAATACTCCTTAGGAGGCCGACCCAGGTATCGTTAATGACATCTCCACGAAGGTCTAGCCAGCATCTGGGAAATATAGTGATAGAGGAAGCACCATCATCCCTCTCCTTGCCTTTTGGGGATTCTGGGAAGGCTTTGACGGTATTGTGTGGGAGATGGGCCGAAGCGACAAGTCGGGAACGGCTGTAGCCAGTCCAGAAAAGTACGGGAACAGGACCCGTCCAGAGCTTGTGAGCAACAATGCGGCGGTCCATCAATAATTCCTAGAAAAGGGAGTCAGGGCGGAGGCAACCGAGATCAAATGGACGTACTTTCACAACTTCCGCAACAACACCATTAGGGCCTGCCAGGTTCACCTTTTTGTACAGGGAATCCAGCAGGTCTGCGTCATGAGTGTGATTCTCTCGTTGTAACTGCGACAAGACATTGCGAAGGCTGTCTTGGATGCATTGCAAACAGTCGATTAGACCGTCTGGTTGATCCGAGAGCACACAAGCCGCCTTCCCCCCGTTGCCATTGAACCCGTGCTCTTGCCCTTCGGTTTCAACTTCTATGTCGACATCGACAACATCGACCGTTTCCATCGTGATAGATTGACTGGTACTCGAAATTGAAGGAGAAGGGATAAGGGCTTCGGCGGTGTCTGTGAGGAACCTGACTTTGAGCGGAGATTCTAGCACGTCGTCGTCTGTCTACGTATCAGCACTGTACTATTTAGCTATAGAAGGATATTGCGCACCGATGTTCTTGCTTATATATCCGTACTCATCGAGTAACCTTTTCCCAAGACCCTCGCCCCCGCCGAACTTGAAGTCAAGTTTATGATCTGAGAATCGTTGCAGGAAGACCGCCATATCTCCATCTTCAACGTCAAGTGGCCATTCCATCCAACTGCTATCACCTCCCAATTCCACCGCGAATTCGTGCGCGTCCAAATATGTGGCCGAAGCGATGTCACCTTGGATGGCCTCGTGGAGACTTCCTGGATATCAGTGTAATAACAGTAAAGATGCCATGTTGCTTACTGGTCTGTTAATTTGTACGTTCTTCCGGGATGTGGTTTCCACCCGGTTTTAGTAATGATGCCACGCTCTTGTAGCTGCCTGGCTGCATGACGCACAGTCTCATTTCCAAATGCAGAAAGGGCACGGGCGGCCTTTTCTTCGTCATAGGATTTCGCGTCAGTCGCGATGATCGCCTAGCCGATTTGAGTGTCAATTTTTTTCTCAAAATTTCCAAAATAAATAAATTGGAAACTGGAGTGACCTACATGGATAGCTGAACTAGCCACCAAGAGCTTTGAATTTGGCTCCTGGATAGGTGTTATGGCACTATCGACGAATGCCTGCGTGTGGAGTGCCTTTGCTCTAAGCTCAATCCCTTCTTCCCTCCAGCACCGATCCCGTTCTTGATTTTCGGTGGGAGAGTTCCCAGAAATGGAAAACATTCCATCCAGGTCCTTCCCCAACGCCGGTAAGGGGTATCTAATTTTTGAGGGAATCTTGGCAAGGACAATCCCTGTGCGGCTGGAGGGGGGTCAGAGTGGCGTGGATCAACTAGAGGGTCTACTCACATCGCATGCTTATCAATATATTTCCGGAGAAATTCGACATGTTTTATGAGATCACATCCACCAAGCGCGTTGGGATCATTGTCGGGCAGATAGTCGGTCCCAAGATGCGCTTGCCAGAGACAGTACCATGCATCCGTCAACCTTTCCATGTACAGAGAGCTTCCCGCAGCCCCCTGCAAATGATTGTAACGGAGCCGACAAGAGTTTTGGTGAATTGTAGGAAATACTTGGGTGATCGGCGCCCACTCCATACTGCGCTTCCTATGGCGAGACCGTGAACGAATGACTGCAACCGCGTCGAGGAGGAGTTCATCATATTCAGGCCGCCAATTGAATCGTTTTCGCCTGATCCCAACGTCAGCCGCAGGCGTCTCTTTCCGCTTGTTGGGCTTTGCGGTGATGGAACGCGTAAAGTCTCCCATCGAGGCTACAAGGGCAGCAACATCTTGGTCATCCTGATGTTCAACAATAGGCGGGAGAACCGGTCTGCCAGAACTGCTGGGCAGTGGCGCGTTGCTGGTAGGCGGAGTAGTACGAGCAAAGACCTCGTCGAGATTAGGTGCGGGTAGTTCAGAGCTGGTGTGTGTCGTTTTGTCAGCGGTATCCGTTCTATCAGACGCGAGTGAAATCTTGATCAAACGGATCAGCTTCTCCTTGTCGAAGGGCGCAATGTTCGTAACGAAACGGCCCCGGAGAGGCAACAATGTGATCATCTGTCCGTCGGTGAGGGGTTCTGGATATGTCTCCTTGAGGAGGTCAAGCCATTGTCTTTCCAGCGTCTGGAGGTGTCTCGCTGTCTTGTTTGCTAACGCCACCCGCATCTCAGCTTCTTGTGAGATTTTCCTTCTCGCGCCATTCTCTCGCCTGCGCCGCTGCTGGGCCGCTATATGTGCTAGTGCGCGGTCGTGGAGGTAGGCGAGATACTCGCAGACGACGGTTTCCGGGGCGCACGTGAGGTGGCAGGCTTCGAGCAAGCGGCTAGGAGTATCATCGTTGAGGGGTGTGTGGCCAGTCTTCCAGTCTACTATCGATCGCAGATAGGCTATTTGCACTTGCGACAAGACATACTTCGACCGCCAACCACGAAGAGAAGTTATAGTAGCGATCACACCACGAATGCAACTGTATTCTCCAGTGACACTTCGAGTCTCTCGTGATTCCAGATATGCTAAAGACTGGACTGCTTGGCGATCCGACTGTAGCTTGAGGAAGCTCCAGAAGTTAACAGCCTCGCCCATAGTATTCAGAGGCGCGTCTCGATGCAGAGGCGGGTCTTTATCGCCAGCGAGCGCGTAGAGGTACTGAGGCGCGATCCGGTTGAATATCCAATATTTTGGAAGTTTTCCGGCTTTGAGAATTGGTGGGACGAAGGTATTGAACATGGTCGGATGCGATCCGCGAGGCGCGATCACGATCTCAGCATTCTCAGAGTTGGCTTCAACTAGTGGTGTGACGAACTTGATATTGACGAGAATCTCGAGAAGTTCCAAAATACGCTCTTTGCTTTTGTGGCTCCTCACCTCCAAGGCGTTATAAACCTCCGGGTCCAATGTGATCAATGGTTGAGAGAGCAGGTCGGGGTCCGTTTGGGCGGCTTCGATATAAGGGATGTAGCGACGGAGAGGAACAATGGAGCAGAAAGACCCGAGGGGAAAGTCCGTGAACCAGTATTTAACCGAAATAATCCTTTCTTCAACGGATATGACATGATCCGACGGATTGGGGTTGAGTATGTGGTTGAGGGAGAAAAGGTGCAGTTCCTGTGCACGTCGTGCTCTCCCAAGCAGATATCCAGCCATCTGGCGGAGGGTCAATGGGTCCTCCAAAAATGGACGGCGAGCTCCGTAGGATTCCGGATCGGGGAAAGGGAGACGGTTCTGGCGATCCTGGGGAGAGCGTGATCGTTGCCTTTGAAAAGACTTCCTCATCGATCGAGGGTTTGGTAGGATGGCTGCATCGTTGATCGCGTCAGGCGGAGGAGCAACTGTGAGAGCCTTTAATGTGTTCTGCATCGATAGTATGTACTGATGGACGTCCTCTGGCGACACTTCTGGGAGGTGTGCGATCGTGACGGGCTGCTTCAAGGAAACACGGCGTTGAAGATCCGGCGAAAGGGTTTTGATCACTTTGATTTGACCACTCTCTTCGAGCATCCCAACTATCTTCGCGACAGTCTTCTTGTCAGCACGCGCATCCGCTGGGGCACTGGTAACCACTCCTTCGCCTTGTAGGGCCTTGATATGCTCCGCCCACAGCAAGCTCAGCTCGTAGTTGACAGTGATAACACCCCCTCGTGCACGCATCAAACTGAGCAACTCGTTCATCCGGCGAATGTCTGAGATGTTCGTGATATTCTTCGACGTCGTTAAAGACCTCCGACTGGCGATACGATCCAGTGAATTGACCATTGAGGTCTCCACGGTGTGTATGTTTACTGGAACTTCGGATGTCGACGCGTCGTTGGCGCTCTGAACAATTTCATTGAGGATTGTGGGCTCACTGTTGGCCAGTGGTTGGGAACGTAATGACTGTGGGTCGATAGGTTGTCCGCCTTGGACTGGAAACGATGGTGTTGAAGTAAGGGATACCCTCGCGGGCAATGTATTGACCTCGGATGAGTTCTTCCGAGCACATCGCTTTCGAGTCTTCACGGCAGGTCTGGTGATGCTGACTTGAGCCCTCTTGCCTCTTGCACGGTGAACGGGTGCGCAAGGTGAAGGGTCTTGGGTAGGGGCGGGGGCTTGAGTCACGACAACGACCTGTAGGGTGGGAGTTAGATGGCGTGGATACAGAGATAAATGGAGCAATTACCGCTTCGACATTCTGTTCGCCGGCTGTTGCTTGAGGAATTGCTTCCTGTGTAGGGGCTTCTGGTGCAGGAGGTACTACAGGCGCAGCAGTATCATCTTGCTCCAGAGTAGGTTCAGGAACAGGTTCCGTTGCCGGCTTTTTCGACTTGCGAGGCTTTTTAGGAGCAGGGGATTCATTGGGTGGGTGTGATTTGGGAGGCCGACCTCGTTTGCGACTGGGACCAGCAGGGGCCACCGGAGAAGGAGCGAATGCGAGAGCCGCTACTCCTGGAACAGTGGTAGGAACAGCAACCGGGATAGTGACTGGGGTTGCGACGGGTGGTTGCGAAGATGTAATACCGTTCGCTCCTGGGATAGGATCAACGTCTGGCACAGATGCTCGTGAGATGAGCACCGCATCCCGGTTGTCCCGAGAGACTTTCTTCTTCTTTAATGGGGGACGCTTCGCGCGTGCAACTGCGAGGTCGTCTGCGTCTTCTTCCATCTCGTCCGCCTTTCTCTTGCGGGCTTTCTTGGGTTTCTCCTTCCCCGAGTTTCCGCCTTCGATCACTTTGGGTTTCTTTTTCCTCCCCTTTGGCTCCTCTCCAGGTAGGTATTCCTTCCTCGGTCGCCCTCTCTTGGGAAGCCCATTGATGATCGGGTTCTTGCCGGGCTGTTTCTTCTTCATGGTCGAGTCTCCTTGCAAGCTGGGCTTTTTTCCATCACTGACTGCCTTTTCATGAGACACCAGCTCCTGTTCGGTGGTGTAAAAGTGTTCGCGCTTGATTTCCACGAATTCATCGCGGTGATCATCGTTGAGATAATCGAAGCGATCATCGTTCAATTTTTGTGAGTGGAGCAAAGCGCGATAGTGTTCCCAAGTGTAGTAACGTTGGCGTCGTTGCTTTCCTGCAGTTTCCATGACAAGACATACTTGAAGATAAGACATTGGTTTCGGTGGAATACGCCCGGCTGCCCTTGTCATAACGTGTTCAATGGTCCGTCGGTCGAGGTGGTCCATCATTTCAGATATTTCCTACGGACGTGTTAGCTTTAAAGAAGAGGGTACGTTCGCGTACCTTGATTGTGAGCCCTTCAGGGTGGGCATGGATAACATCGATGATTTGACGCTGCATTGGGATGTTGAATGCTAGTGGATATGCTAGAAACTGTTCAGAAATGGGACAAGTTACGACGGTGGGTCTTACCACTTGGTTGATAGACATCCCCGTTGTCTGCGTTGTCTGGGATAGAACCCAAAATAGTGGGTGTCCCACCGACCGGCATCTCCCTAGACTGCTCGCGTTCTGCAAGAAACTTCTCCGAAAGAGCAATTCGATCTCCACCCCTGTCGTTAAGCTTGAACTTCTGAAGAGTTCCGTCGGCAATCATGTCATGGACCCGAGACGTGAAGACTCGGCGGTCTTTCTTGGCAGGATTGGCGTATCCGCAAGCAAGAATAAGATTGGAGAATGGTCGTGTGTGATTTGGAGAATCGAGTAGGAGGCGAACAAGTCGGGCTTGAAGTAGATGGACGTTCGTCACCTCGGAACCAGGAATGAAAATGGTTGGATCATCAGCCAACTGCACGGAAGCCCCCTGGGTTACATTCAATGCTTCCTCTTCTCTATGGACGGGGGTTTCACCGGTCCATATACGAATAGAGTCGGCCCATCGTTTGTGAATGACCCAATTCTGACTGGCCCCTTTGACGTACTTGATCCTGATCAACCACTGGGTCAGAAACGTATTACATACACAAAGTGGTGACACACAGAAGGCCGAGGTCCAATAATTGGGTGATTTGATAATGAATCGAGCGCGGATCGTATCCAGTGAGAGCCCCAAGATCCTTGGTGGCAATTCCAAGGGCACGAGTTCTACATACAAGCTGAAGAATGGTATACACTGTCGGACTTAGTTTTGCGGGCTGTTCGGGAGTAGTTAGAATTGTAGCTTATAGGATTAGCTCGCTGAGAATATGGACTTGCCCGCTCATGAGATCCAGTAATAGCATAGAAAGTCGCAGCTCTGTTTGCGGCGACGCGAAGCTGGTCACCGTGCTCTTTCTCCAATTCAAGCATCGAGAGTGATGACTCGGCCGGCAAACATGTCAGCTCAACCGGAGGTGCTATCACATCTTTCTTGAGTACTGGAGGTGCGATCCATACCGCTGGAGTACCCATTGGTACAGTACCGATCTGGATGGAGGGGTGCGCGGCCATGATAGACCAAACATAGGCGACGAAGTTGTCATCTACCTTTTGGTTAGCGTGCGAGCTAGTGCAGAACTCTGTCACCAGCTCCTTGAGACGAGAGACGGTGCATCCTGGTCGACGTTCAGTAAACGGCTACGGAGCGGTTCGAACCGGCTGCGAGACGGATTTGGGTGACGCGATTGAGGAAGACAAAACGCGTACCGAGTTCTCCCTCGTATGCGATTTCGGTGAGACAATACTGCACGAGATCGTCGAGCATTTAAGGCGGAAAGGGCGGGGGAGGAATGAGAAAGTCGCGGATAAGGTGAATCCCCGCGAAGATAAGACAACAACCGATGACCAGGAATAATATAACAGCAAATAGTATACGAGTATACGAGCGCGTTGACCAAGATGGAAGTGCAGGTCCAAGGTCAGAAGACAAAGCGGACGAATTTTCATACCCGACCTCTTTCTTCAGCCAGCCTCGCTGGGTGCCCCTCGTCGGGAGGGTAATCCAAATGGGCCAACAAAAACTAGATTCGTCAAAATGGCTGTGCCGAAGTAGGGCCAGAGGACCTCCAGAATGACTGGAATCAGAATACCTGTGGTAGTTTGGGAACGGTGTTCAGGTCCGTGGATCAAGGAAATATGAGTTATATGAACAGGACATAAATATATTTGGAATAAACTACTTTCTGAATGATAGAAAAACTCATATAGTAACAATCAAGATATGCATCCTGTGGTGATTATTTGCCACTGAGTAATCAATGAGCTTTCGGCTAACCATAGGAGCGCTCTGAGGTCGGAGTGTGCTGTATGACGGCTTATCGATCCTACGCCGGTGTTCCTTCAAAATAGACCCACTCACGGCTGGTCGAACTACGGTATTCCTCACCTTCACTCAGAGTTATGGCCCCAGGCCTTAAATATGAGAGGAAATGTACGAAGTGGCTGACAATCGGGAAACTGTTGAACATTTTCGATGGACCTTCGATGCGCAGAATCCAGGATTTCCAGCAGCACGTCGCCCACACCCTGAATGGACTTCCCGAATGCGTGTGGATGAAAAGGACGAAAAGCGAGCACGTCTCCTCAACTCCTGTCTCGAGGAGGCCAAGCGCCTTCGCAACTTGCCACCCCGATCCTCAGCCCAATTCCCTTGGACACGCACAGAAATGCCAGAGGACCGATTCTCTTCTCTCCCAACGGAGATATTACAGAGAATCGCTCTTGAGACTGTCCCTCTATCTTGGAATCATGCAGATATTCGGCGGGGACGACCTGGACCACCCACTACTCTTTGGGCCCTTCATCTCACATCAAGGCGATTGAGAGATTGCCTTTTATTCGCTGAGAACCCAGTGTTTTATGCGACTGTCTTTGAGCGCGCGTTTGACTTCGATTCCGTGCGCCGGCGCTACAGCGCATGGAGTCCCAGCGCTGAGACGCTTACAAGCACGCAAACAGGGTTTGGAAATGCAATGATTGGACCTGCCGCCTTCGCTTGGGAGGGTAGGAAGAGATGGTACGGGCTGCACAGAGTTCGAAAGGCGGCCAAGCAGTGGGAACGTGAATGTGGAAGATGTAAGTGTTGTGGACCAAGGCCACTAATTGACCGTACTGATGTACTTGCCTCCCTTCCAAAATGGTGTGTATGTCGTTCTCAGCAAGGTCGGTCGTTGGTAGCACACAATGGCTCAATTCGTACTCTGCGGACGACCTGCTATCCGATCTCTGGACACTCTATCTGATGTTGCTGGAGAATGACGGAAAGAATGCTGTTGTCTTGATGCAATGGTCGCACCTGGCAACCTTCCTTGAGATGTGCTGCGCCAGCTATTTTGGACCACTTGTCGAGAGGGAAGGTTGGCCGCGGGAGAACCTAGAAGAATTGTCACTTCTGGTATGGGTGCTTTCAATTGTAGATCCGCAAGAAGCGGACGTGCGCGACACCGAATTATTTTGGGCGACCAAGGCAGCGTTGAGGGCCTTCACATTCAGTGCATTCAAGGTAAACATCGCAATGGGTTATTTGAATTAGCGCTGATGGTTACCCAGTATCCGATTTCCCCAACCCCACTGTCCACCTTTCTTCCCGAGCTGGTCGCGTCTCCAGTACACGCCCTGGTGCAAGAGCCGCTCTATTTACCTGACAATCACAATCTGCGGCCTATACCGCCTGCTCCAATGGCGCTTTCGTCGACCCATACCAAGTTGACTTCGATCAACTATTATGGCCGTCGCGTCTGGTTCTCGCCACCCAGTATAGCACTGGGCGCAATATTCTGGTACTTCCGTGACGTGGAATCTCAGGGTACTGGAGCGTCCACGCCTGAATACCAGTCATCCAAGTCTCCTCAGCTGGCGTTCACCTCCAAGTCGACAAGTGAATCAAGTCCCCTCGCACTCCTCACCCCCCCGCCTTCCGCTACCACCTTTATCAACGCGGTACACCCCTTTACGCCCCATATAACTAGCGGGACCACTAGTCTCTGGACGACCGCCTTTCTATTCCCTCCACATCCCCTCGCCAATAATGATGTACTCGATATCGAGGAGAGAGGCTTGTCGAAAAATGGTGCCAGTGGTCAGTTTGATGACGAATTGCTCCGTCGAGCGGTCGGCCTTGAGATAGGAATGCATAATCGGCAAAGGTTCAAACCAGGATCCCTCGAAGGGGCCTGGGAGGGTGGATTCCTTGTAAGACCATAACCTCACCGCTTTTGAGCGTGCTCATGCGTTGATGTTTATATTGTCTAGTATCTGGATTTCGCGCTCTATGCGTCTTTCCTATCTGGGGAAGCTCGTGCGGATCGAGAGTTTTATATATCCGGGCCTGAAAAACTCTACGGTAGTAATAGGCAAGTCTGGAAGCTCACTGAGTACTACTTAGTTCAAGTAGAGGACAAGACTGGACGATCCATTGAAGGGAATCATTTAATGGGGGTGCGGCCAGGGAAGTGGCTGGATGGCTATATACCCTCAAGGAATGAAGCTACATGGGTAGTAGGGAAGGGAGGTATTCACATCGATATTGAAGAACGTGACAGCGGTACTCGATGGAAATATCAGCGGAGTGATATTGCTGAAAAAGCAGCACACAATGGAGAGATTGCAGGCGTTTTTCCGAAAGACATAATCATCATTGGGGAGGTGAGTCGGCTCATTTTTCAGACCTAACCCGCTCCTCGGCTAATAGGGCGTAAATAGGGGCACTCGGCCTGGGGTGAGGCAACCTTAAAAGGGAGGGTACGACCATGCGATGGGTTGGTCTCTCTTGTTAAGTCATATGTGCGCCTTCTCTCTTGAAAATCGAGACTCCTTGGGTTAACTAGCTCTCTACAGCCTAACAGAGGTACTTGGGTATACCTTGGCTATCTACTAGATGGAGAGAACATCGTCGGGCGGTGGAGAGATCGAGCGACATCCGAAGACTTGCATGGGTACGAAGGACCTTTCACGATGCGAAGGAGGAGACAACCAAGCGTTCCAGCAAACGTTCTTTCTTAGAACCTCTATGGGTATCTATGACGCAGCAAAAAGTATTTATTCTTCTCATCTCCTGGCATGCATCAGCTTGCTCTTCGGGCTTTGACAGAATGGATCATGTTGTACCGTTGTATTAGTCTCTCCTATGGAATTTCTCAATATGGTACCCTATCGTTTACTAATCAGCGTGGAAACTCAATTCGAGACCAACATTGTGGCTTGGCTTCATCCTCATTCAGTCGTCCATCAAGCTCGAGGCCGAGCTACTAGCAAAGCGTAATGTAGCTCTTGTTGTAGCAGCTGTACTAATATCTGAGGCAATGAGCCTAGATGCCGCATTTAGTCGACGATGTGGTCCTTGATATCCTCGACATGGCGTACCGCCCCGCGCTACATCTCCCAGACTACCACATGCTTTCTTGTTTCTCCCTTGTCTCGAAGTTCTGGGCAGGTGAAGCCCAGAAACGACTGTTTGGAGAAGGTATGCTGCAGCTGGCTGGGTGGCGCGTGGACATTCTCGTTCCATTCCGTGAAATTGACTGCTTGTTGCGCCCCCGTACAGTATGGTTACCTACTACACAACGAATCACGCAGTTCCTGGGAGTCGTTCGCAATGGTTCCGAGCGTGGTAAGCAGCTAGGCTCCCTTGTTCGGAAGCTCCGAGTTGGATTCGGCACCTCCGGGGTCTTCCTAGCGTACTTCTCCAAGTTGTACGCCTCCCTTCCTGAGCTCGACGCACTTGAGCTCTTCCTGGATTCATGGACCCGATTCAGCAACCCTACTCTCGATCAACTCAAGACTTCGCTGCAACCTTTTCCCCAACTTCTCACGTTCAGCGTTATCAGCAATTGCGATCACAACATCCTCGCGCTTCTCCCCCTTCTCGGCTCGCATCTCGAGTTTCTTTCCATTCCCCGCAGCAAGTATTCACCCTACACTGTTTCCATGACCCATCGATATGGGCCCCCTTCTTCACCTCCCCAGTTCTCTTTGTATGAGCTGCGTTGGAGTGGTCCCACCATCTGGCTGAAATGGATTTTGTCGAATTCAACAGACTCTCTGACCATCCTCGAGCTACATGGTACTCTTAAAGACGAGGATTTCGAGGCCGTCCTTAAAACGCACGGTGGCAAACTACTCTCCCTCCGACTTCCTGACCAGGTGCTCAGTGATTCGGCAGCTAAAGCGCTCACACATTGTACCCGCCTGCGCGAGTTCAAGTATAACCACTTCCCTACCTCTGGAATTACCCGACATCTTCCGACCACTATCGAGCATCTGGAGATCGTAGATTCTTTGGTCATTGGCACCCGGAATCGATCTCAAGTCACCCCGCCTATCGCCGCGGATGAAGATGGGGAAGAGTTTTTCAAGTGGATAGAGAGGTCAATGTTGGTCGTGTTGACTTGGGGCAAGGCTGGTGGGAAGGAGATGAAGAAGCTTTGCGAGAACCTGGCGATTGAATATCGCTTCCTCGCATCCCCAATTGGCTCGTACCCGGGCGAGAGGTCAGTTCATATAACTCCTTCGGGTGAGGTGTTGATAATTATTCGGAGCAGAGAGGAGCTGTTCTATGCAGATGATTTCCCGAGGTCTTGCTACCTCTCACCAGGTCGGAACCCGCCAGCGGGAATGGTGACAGAAGGTGCTGAAGAACGGCCTGCACGGATCATAAAGCGGGGAGTCCATAACACCAATCTCAACGTCGCGGATTCACCTGGCGAAGGTTCGGAAACTAGTTGCAGTCGAACAGAGCGCGTTGTGGGGGATTAGAAAGGAGGTGACCGTACGAGCGGAGGAGCACTTCAGAGGTTCTCATGACGATACTAATGCGATTGACCAGCTTTTATGATATACTTTCGACTTTTGAGCGAATGCTGATCCAGATTTGAGCGGTAAATAGGTCTAAATTTGGACTTCGGATAAGTGATGGTTATGTAATATATGGTCTACTTTGATACTCGGCATACGAGTCTATCATCGCTTCCGTCGCGGTTGCGGCCGGAAAGTTGGCTGCGTAATCACCCGTTTGTTTTTGGGTTTCAATCCCAGGTACTCGCGAACCCATTGGTAGGTCTCACGGATAGGAGGGATGGTACGTCCCACATAAGGCGGCAGCCCAAGTTTAGCGCGCACCCAAGCCGACCGCATGATCTGGGACTGCAAAACCATCAAACCAGAGTTGGTAATGATGACGATAATTTGGGCCTAGTGAAATTTAATAGACGTCGTTGTGATCGGTGGGATTACTTACCGAAGGGAACCATATGAAGGGGATGGAAAGCAAGGGCATCAACGCTGGGAACCAGTTGGGCATGTGATTAAGACCAGGTTGACCCGGAGTAGGTTGTAGCCCGTCTCGCATGGACGCCTAAGGTTCTTATCAGCAAAACGCTCAATGATCAAATTCGAGAGCTTACTCGGGCAGTCCACATCATAAAAGGCACCGATACAACAGCTAAGATAGGATCTGGAGCGCTCAGATTCTCAAACCATAGCACTCCTCCATGGGTGAAGGGGCTGTCCGGCATCGTGGCAATTCTTCGAACTCCGAAAAAGGCGGCAAAGGAAATGATCATGTTGAGCACGCCACTTGCAGGTGCAAGTAAAGGATTAGCTTGTGTCTTCGTAATAACGTCCTTCAACTCCATCTGAATCCTCGCCACGCCGATTTTGTCTCCCTTCGTTGCCGCCACTTGCATTGCGCTCTGCAGGGTATTTATCCTGGGCTGAACAGGTCGAAGTTTCTCAGTCTCTTGCATACCACGGATGCTCAGGGGCATGAGGATACCACGTAGAGCGATGCTGGTGAGGATCACCGTGAGATACCACGGGGTACCGGTGGCAACATGAACGAGTTCTGTTGCCCATACATAGAGCCCCGAAGGGTTGATCCAACTCGTAATACCATGGGCCGCAAAGTCGCCGAGGTGGTGGATCATAGGGCCGGTTATTGTGTCAGCCACTCCGGCCAAAGGTTCAGTCGGAATAGCCTCAAGAGGAAAAGAGTTGGTTGGCAGAACTGCTTCTATTGTAGATGCGGAGGAGACTTCACTAGCAGTTTCCGCAGAGGAAGCCGGGAAGCTACTTGAGGAGCCCGCCTCTGGTGGCGGCAGAGGGGCAGACACATTGGCTAAAGCCGTCTCAACTGGACTTTCGGGAGCCTTGCTACTCCACCAGTAGTGGCGTTGAGTTGATGGAGGTACATGAAGCCTCGAAGGACCCATTGTTATTCGATGCAGTGCGAGCTAATAAATAACAGTCAGCACTGCGTCACTACAAGTGACACATTGGAAACGGAGTCGATATTTGGAACAAATGGCAAACGCCTCGCATGGACCCCGAACTTTCCGGGGACTTTTTACGCATCGTAGCAAAGGATACGCGTTAAAGTGATTCTCACGAAAGAATATGGAACCTGTGGCCTACTGCCGAAATTGCATTAGGCCTACAAAGTGGATTGCGCGGTGTGTCCAGCCAGTGTCATGGATGAGAATCACAGAAATAGAGGGATTCTTTACGCGTACAGGAGGAAATGACGCGCCCTTAGGTCTAGCCAATGTTCTAGACACGCTGTAAAGACGTGCTTTTGGCGCTGGAACGCATCCCTTCTGGACAGCGTGCATCAGTGAATCGAACACATCATATTTCGACACAGGCCTTACCATAGCATGGCCTATGTGTGGAGAAGTTCTTTTATGCACCAAACTCAGCATGTCGTGTATCCCGCTTCCACAGTACTAGACGAGAAAGGATGTCCGAGTTTTGAGAGGCGGGAACCACCTGCCTCCCAAATGGGTCAAGGACTTGATTAATACTAATCAAAGAAATTCAGTTCACACTGGGGCTTGATGAGTTTCCACATTCCCTTTGGTGCCTATTGGGGGGGGTATAGGCCGCAGGCGAAGGGAATTTTACTTCAAGCGTCTCTGCACTGGCATCCGCTGCATCTATCAAGGACCAGCCACGATCCACACATACTTTCCAAAGAACCCCAACCAATTCCATTACGTCAGCGCCTCCCTCTTCCAAAAAGCGCCATGTTACTTCCGCCAGACGAATCGTGAATGGCTTCCTCTCTGCTAATCCCCGCACTTGGTCAATGATCTGCCCCAATATCCGCACTACTTCCTCAACGTGGTTAGACATTCGTGGCTCCAGATAGCCGATGCAGTTTAAATATCGATGAGTGGATGGTATGTCGAAGGGGGTAAATTGATGGAAACACCCTACGAGGGTTTCAAGCCGAGGACAATAGGTCCAAACTTGGTAGTCGAATCTGCACTCTTCGTCTGGCTACCCAAAGCGGAACCTTCAGTACTCAGCACTCAATAAGAGGGAGTCAATTCAGCTCACCTCCAACCGCAGCGAATGCAGTGTCTTACCACTTGATTCGAGAAAGCGGAGCAAAGATGGCCAGCACTCGTCCCCGAACATAATATTGAATCGCAGATTCTTTAGCAGGGGTATATCCCAGGTGCCGAGCCAGTCGAAGGCGACATTGATATCGTCCTCTGGTGCGAACCAGGAAATTTGTAAGGTTTCGACCCTGGGGAACACAACAGGAGGGAGAGAATACCCGATGTCAGGGAGCGGTGCGAAGGCTAGCGTGCAGTACAGCGTTCGCAAATTGGTGAATTTCGTGGACAGGGGCACCAGAGTTTTCGCCCAAATGCAAGGTGGGTGATCAAGCTGTGCAGCTACACCAGTAGCGAAGGCTTCTATCCTACTTTGATCCCATTCATTGCTAACCAGCCAGTCCTCCAGAACATCCAGGTCGGTAATGGGCCGCGAGCTGAACTCGAAGACACTGAAAATAACAGTGTTTGGCGCAGCTTTGATGAGAGGTGTAAGGCGACCAAGAGCTCCGAGGAGACTGTCCGGGCTGGAGCAAAAGTCTAGGAAGCCCAGACGTCTGGTTAGTTGCAACAGGCAATCGTCCGCTGCGAGCCGAGAAGAGAGTTCCTGCACTCTTTGGTGACCGTTCGTTTCCGTGAGTTCGTACTTGAGACGTTTTCCATATTGGTACCATGATGAGCAGACGAGTTGGATCACGACGCTCATTTGAGCGGCATTCTCCTCGTCGATGGCCATTTGAGCGTAATTGAAATCGACATCTATGAACGGGTTCGAATATACCGTGTCAAGATAGTGCGGGATATGAACCACCAAGCGTAGAATTCGAAGCCAAATCTCTACAGGCAGCGCGGCCGTCATGGTTCTGGAGCTGGTTTCGAATCATAGTCAGTATACGTCTACGATCAGAATTCCTACAACGGATATGACTTGCCTCCCGCCCAAGGGCGTGGTCTGGGCCAAGTGTCTTCCATTTTGGACCAGATCGTCATAGGCTTGCACCGCAGGATCTCTTTTGCGGACGACAACACATTAACAGAACGTAATAGCTCATGTCTCTAAACCTTGGAACCAGAATTGTCTCGTCCCCCGGCCCAGGAGCCTGAAAACATCCTGACGTGCCAATCTTTGCAATGTCACCCACATAACATCACGTCATTAGCGATATTACCCAGTATTTCCATATTGTTGATAAGCGAATAATGTTCTGAGCTCCGTGATACAAGGGCACCTAGCCGTTCCAGTGCACGTCGGCTGTGGCCGGAAGAGCCAACGTGTCACCAAAAACGTTGTGCTGTACGTGTGATCTCCTGCTCTCATTTTGGGGACGTTCACGGCTTGTGTAGAACGGTCGAGGTTCACTTATGCTCCTTTGGGCACTCTTCGGTGAATATCCTGCGGTCCTCGGACCCGGAGTACACTGACACTTGCGTAAGCAGTCGCATTAGTGACACTTTGAAACACCCGAAACGTGGGAAAGGCTAGAGCATTGAATTACAGGGGGAGAGACAGTGTCGAACCCCTTGTCTCTAGAATGGCAACATTGAACCTGAAAACAAGCATGTAGGCGAGCGTAGATCACGGCTCTGCTGTCCACGTGGCCCTATTGTTCATTGGAAAACCAAGCGGCAAACCTACCCGCACTCCGTGCGACCTGCAGAGACACAGCCCGAGGCTGCAAGAGTCCTCCTTGTGTCTGTGATGACCCTAGATTGTGCGTCCGTCTCAATTTAACTCCCAATACTTTCTCCGCTGCTGATCAGAACGCGTTATCGGGCTTGATGATAAGCGTTTTTCGGGCCGTTCACACAGATATGGACCACACGAATGCCTAATAAGTAGCGTTTGGCTTAAGGTTCACGCAACAGTGGTATTGGAAATATCTAGCCGAGATTGGTACCTCAATTAGAGCCACATCATCGAATCACCGCCCAGCCGATGAACACGCCGCTATACAGATAGAGTTCATTTGTTATTTGGTCGTCTTGGTGGCGTGCAGCCCTTATCTAGCTGCTTTCGGAAACGCGCCTTCACAGAGTATATTGCATTTCCTCACCCCGTGCATCGGCGGAGATCGCTCAACGGGGCGCCATCGAGACAGATAAGGGGGGGCATAAGATTCTGCATACCGGTTACTTGAACAGTATATCCATACTACTGCGCGTGATGCAACCCGGGTTGTATTCTCCCATCGGGTTCTTGGTATATCGACATTAATCAATGGGTCCATAGGGTTCTTCCGGCCCAGGGAATGGTGAGTTTACAATTGTGTTAAGCTTTTGGGGCTACCAACCAGCTGAAGAGTGTGGTACCCGCGATCGTCACGCAGAAGTAGAAATAAATGGGCTCAAACGCCCCGATTCCCACAGAAATCCGTGACCGCGAATGACTCCTTTGCTTCTTTACGTAGGTTCACCGGACTTAGGCGCCCTTTGCGCCGAGATCGTCCTAACTCCGCCCCTTCTACCAATTAGGCAGTACCCTCACGTGCCACTGGTTAGAGAAAACACAATACATCGGGGTCTAAATGTCTCACCTCTGTTCACCGTGCTCCATTCGCGCCTCATGTCAGAAGAGGTGTCCATTCCGGCCTATTCCTGCACAGCGCTACCCTCACACCCCACAGAGGTGTCCTCCGACGGTGTTGCAGATGTCCTGCAGAGTTCCTACACTGCTGTCATGAACCTGGCAACAACCAGGGTACTGGATCGTGTCACCCTCAAGCCAGGGACATTGGGACTGCGGAAGCGATTGAAGTACAGGAAAGGGCCCCATGACAGCAATAGGAGATCGATCGAGAGGGCCGTCCTTCTCGCTGCCCCGAAGACGCCGTCAAGTCAAAGAGTTCCTCTCATATGCATTAGCAATACCTTGGCAAAATGGGCATGAAGCGAATGATACCCGTCGGGCTTCTTGTACATTTGAATCACAAGTCTACTGCAGGGTTCAGGGGAAGCACCCTGTCGAAAATGATTTGATCCTCCCGGTACCGGGAAGACGTAGTACAGTCTCCTTATGTCCATACGCGTTTTGAAATGTGTTTTTTCACACACCGATCCCAGATCTTCCCTTCCACTTCCACGAATCGGTTTCAGCTTCTCGCCCCCACCACAAGGCGGCCGAGAGTTTGCCGCGCCGTCGGTGGTTCTCAATAGAAGGACATTACCGACGTACACCTATGTGCACTATTTGTACCTTTGGGGCTGTGAGGAGAGGGATCATAGGGAAATCGACTCCCGTGCTCTCCATCGAGCAACAGGGTCCCGACATCTCAAATAATCACGAAAATGACCTCTAGAGATACATTCTCATAGCCCTTTTTTAATCAGATTGGCTGAGGATCCCCACCATGTTATTCGGACTCGAGATTCTTACGACTGCAAACGGATGGGCAGAAGCGACCGACATAGCTATCTTTGATATCGCGGTACACTGTATTCGCCGTGTGGATACACATTGCCCAGGGTGTCGTTCGGCTTTACGCGCCTCAAGGCTATCACATACAACCGTTCAAAGTTGTAAAGGTTCCAACCCAAAAAAAGTATCCTCTATTCAAAAACCTTTACTAATCACCCCCGCCTCAGTAGAACCAGGACCAGCACCGGTACCTCGTTGAAACAGTGCGACGATTCAAACATCTCCGGCGGACCAAACCGCTGGTCTTATCCATATCCTGAGGCTTTTACGCATGTTGGAGTCTTGTGATGAAGGGGGCATTACTCCCCGGCGGCGGAACCTCGCACACCGAATACACGGGTAACGCATTTGCCTGCCTCAGTGCTTCCAGAACACCACCCCAGGGATACGTGTCGAGATACGTGTCGAGATATTCGCGGGCGGAGGCTTATCCAAGCACTTCGCGCGGTATGCTTATCCCATCGGCCAGGGAACCCGAGCCCGCTGAAGGGAGATCTGGAGTATGGCTCCGTTTCAATGATAATGGTACATACCGGACTCGAAGGGGGACCGGAAACGAGCGTATAGCGAACGAATAAGCCAAACGCATTTCGAACTTGCCCAAAGCTCATCTCGGTCGAGTACAAGGACCGCCAAACTGGTTTATGTGATGCGAATAGTCTGCAAAGAAGGCGGAGAAATCCACCAGCCGTAGAATGGCACCTCGTAGTTCGGGGACAAACTCCTAGCTGTTAGGGGTGCTGCGTCAGCAGGGATAGTTCTCTGTCAAATATAATGACGCAAACCCCTTCTCTTGCTGTGGGAAATCCTTTTGAAAGCATAATTATCCCTGGACATTGTTAACCCCTGGAGTGCGGAAGGTAAGCAGGCTCAATATGCGGTGTACTTCCCTGATCGTTGGGGGTTAATACCGATGGCCGCGGGTTCGTACGAAGGACCAACGAAGTGGAGAATGCCGTAACTGAGATTCGGGAAGAGTGATTTTATTTTGTCACTCCATTTAGTGTAAGAAGTTCCGAATTCGGAGGTACCAATACCAAGCGAGAAAGCCACGTGTTGGGAGATTATGCGTGAGATATGACCAAATAATGGAAGATGGAAGGCGGTCTGGGTTCTGAGAACCGCAAAGACGACGGATGGAGCGCGCAACAACCCGGAAAGACGTGAGGCGCAATACTACAGCCCGAGATATAGCAATAAACATGTGAAGCCGCCAGTACTTACTATTATTGGCGACGTTGGTTGGCAACCCGTATACGAGAAAATATTCGAAGAGAGGTGAGAATTTGTATGGGGACCGACAGGCATTGCCACAATTTGGTGCCCTTCCAGATTGTGCTCAAACGACAAGCCGACAAGTACCTTACCCTCCACTTTAGTGCCAATGCGGATGGAGAAAATTCTTAAAATATCAAACTTAGCAGTATTGAGCCGATTTAGGCTTGGTCCTGGCTTCCAGGTATTGGCCTAACTGGCCGTTCAAGCCGTCAAGCGAGCGTGCGCGCGCTGAGGAACGAGAAGGGCGCGTGTAAATGTTCCTCCACCATCACCCTTTGGTCCTTTGGGGGATTGGGCTGCTTAGCCTCGTGTCACAAGTACAGCGCATCCGAAAGGTCCGAGTTCACTCAAACACAAAAGGGAATAACCAACGCCCAAATTGTACGTTTTCGTCCTGTAGAGACTATTCAAGGAACGTCCCTTTAGTGCAGAAGGGAAAGTATGAGGGTTCGGATCGAGGATCGAGGGATGGAACGTCCGTTGGAGGGAAAAGGGAGGGCGGAGTGCTCCTCGCCCTCGAGCTACCCGGGATGGACCGCAAGAACAAACGAACGGGTGTCGATGGGGGAGGGCAAAAGGATTGGGCCGAGGGCCGATGGCTGAGGCTGTATGCGCTCGCAGCGGGATCCGCGTCCCTGTGATGCATTGTCCTATGCTCCTCACGCGAGGGATCGACATAACCATAACATAACATAGCGTGGACAGGTGGGGGTAGGAGAGAGGGAGAGAGAAGAACAACTCACCCTGTGTGCGGGTGCGTTCGACAATTTTCGTCCCAAGGGGGCACGCCCGGAGCTAAGCTCGAATTTGGAATTTTGGCTTCCCATGCTACCTGCATCTACATAACGGCCTCATGGTCCAAACCCCAAAAGGCTCCGGAGCCCCGAGCGCGGGGGGTGCGGATATTCAGACATACCGACCGATCGAGCGACCCCCCGACCCCGACCGACCGAACTGAGCTGAGCAAGCACGCAAGCGAATAACGAGTGAAAAAAAGCAACGTGGACGAGCGGCCGCTCCATCGCTCCCTCGTTCCCTCGCGGATCTTGTCGCCCTGCTCAGGTCACGTCCTCCGTCCTCCGGAACGGTCGGAGGTGATAGAATGCCCACGCGTGGTGCAGCCGGCAGCGGTCGGTCGGTCGGTTGGTCCCTCGGTCGGCGGGTCGGCGGGGAGGGTGATCACCGCTCGGTCCCGAGAACACGCGGAGTTGAGGTCGGGTTGTAGGTTGGTCGGGATGGTCGTCGTCGTCCATCACCCATCACCCATCATCCACCCGTCCGTCCATCTTTCCGTCTATCCATCCATCCATCCATCCATCTGTCCGTCCGTCCGTCCAAGTCCAATCGAGGAGAGGGCTCGAGGTTTGAAGAGAGGGTTCAAGGAAGTATGGTAAGTAAGTACCTTTAGGAACCCACCTGCCCGCGCCGGTCATGACCCGGCCCCTTTCTCACTTCCTTCTTTCCTTCTTTCTTTCCTTCCTTCCTTCCTCTCCTTCGTCCTTATCTCGCTTCCGAGAGCAACGGGATATCAAATCTCGTCATCTCGCCTTTTTTCTCGGCCCGCTTTTTGTTTCGTTTGTCGTTTCGTGAAGCCGAAGCCGAGTAGGGGGCTGCCGTGTATATTATATTATATTATATTTCAATTCCATTGCGGCAAATCAAATCAAAGGCAAAGACAAGCTTCCCACTCAGTCCGCAATTGTGGCGTTAAAACAGAATCCATTATGCATAAGCCGTCGTGTCCACTCCACACGCTCCTCCGATCGCGCGGGAGGCCGGTCGACGGCGAATGAAGGTAAACGAGTGAGTTGGAAGTGAACGTGGGGCATAGACGCGCCGCGCGCCGCGCAGCAGCTAAAGGGTCTGGATCGGTCGTATGGGATTTGGAACAAGGAGCAAAAATAGAATATCCATATACAACAGTACACAGACATAGACATAGAGGCAGACATAGAGGCAGTCATAGAGGCAGACACAGACACAGACACAGACATATATAGAGGCAGTCATAAACACAGACATAGACACAGACACAGACACAGACACAGACGACAGACAGAAGCCGGAAAGTGAATGATTCTCGACCAAAACGGAACTCGCTTAGCAGTTTCCGTACGACCCCAAGGTGTCAACTCCCCACACCCAGGCGATCTTAGAACACCGAGGGTACTGTTGGACATTCGCCGCAGTACCCATTCAGTACAGCCCAGTTCAGTTCGGCTCAGCCTAGTGCTCGCGTAGCTTAGCTTAGCGCAGCCGCTCAGCAACACGCACTACCGTACCACCGCAGGCATGCATCTCGTGTTCTACCTGCCTGGAGGGCAGTGGGCGACGCAACGGAGGAAGGGGGTATAGCACATTACATCATAGTATGTACGGATATATAATATACATCGCCGTCAACCGGTCGCGTGTCGTAGCAACAGTATGTATTATGTACGTACGAACCACCGTGATTTCCAAAAATAAGAAATAAAATAAAAATGAATACTTATCAAAAACTTTAATTCCTTCTTATTCTTGTCCGGCTTCTATTGAAATTGAAAGGTTATACACTTTACATATTCAACGAAACCGGTAAAGGGAGAACCACGGGCTCTTCCTCTTTACGTTGCCTCCTCCCAGTAGCAACAGTAGCAACAGTAGCACCGTCCAGACCCGTTAACTTCCTTTGCGCAAGTGGGTCAGTTTGGACCATGCATGGGCAGATACAGGTGCGGCCCCTCGGCGCTCTCCATCTCCCAATTGCATAAAATTACACCTTCCAGACTCGTCCCTCTCCCCACGGTGCCGGTGCCGGTGCAGGTCACATCATGAACCGCTGGACGGGGGCAAGCGATCCGATCGATCAGGGTTCAGGTTCAGGTTCAACACCTGAGCTGAGCTGAGCCTGAAGTCAGGTGCAGTGTGTCCCACTGTTGTTGCTTTATTCCTCGTGCAAAGTAAAAACACACTCGGGTGAGCGTTTTTAGTGTGGTGCGCCGTGTGCCGTGTGCAACAAAACTCGTTTTTCGTTATATACACTACAAAGCGTGTACGGTTTGCGCGTGGGCGTGGGCGATCGTGATCTTTGCTCTACAAGGGGGACGTGGACGGAGACAAATGAGTGTATGGCAGGATATCTCGGTGCGTGGTATGGGATGGATGGGAGTGGATACACGTGAAGAGACGTAACGCGACTAATCGGGCGCGGAGTGGGCAAAGGGGAAAAACGGGAAATGTGCTCGTGTGACAGCGAGGGATAATGCAAAGATTAAAAGAGAACATGTGTATCGTTGGGGTGATAGTACTATGTACGTACGTATGTACGGATACGCTGGGGGTATATATCGGGGGGGGGGGAGTCGAATTCGTCATTATTGATTGATTCTAGTTAGCGTGCTGCACAGAGAGAGGGACCAAGAACGAAGAAAAGCGCGAAACGCGAAAAACAGGAAAAGGGTGTAAACCTCGTTATATGCACGGGGGAGTTGCGCTACCTGTCCAGGCACAAAGGATTAGCCTGTGGCAGAGCAAAAGGAGGAGAGGTGTACGGACGAAAACGTGTTTAACCCGCGTGTTGGGTCGTCGTCATTATTGCCGCCGGAGCCCCTCATCCCGGTCCGCTGGCGCTTGGGGGTGCGAACGGGACCAGTATTGACCGACGGACCACTCGGGTAGGTGCGGGAAATCATGGTAGGACTTGTAGTGGTGGAATTGGTGGAAGTGGTGGTAGATGCAGATGGCGCCCGTGCGGTGCCGACGGTCGACGGGGGTTTTGGCAGGACGGTGCCGGGGGGAAGGCCAAGAGCGGTGTGTGTGGTGGAGGGGCGAGAGACAGGGGGGCTGTTGCTGGCATGGGAGCGGGGGTAATGCGGCGTACCAGTGCCCGGGGTTGCGGCCGGCGAGGTTGAATGTGGTGGATTGCGGAGAACACCGGTGGATTCGAATGACGATCGGCCCGATGCGGAGCGCGAGTGGTGGTGATGGGAGGACCGATGATAGAGGGGATTCAGAGGTGCAGTGGGAGGAGCAGGAGTAGAAGCAGGAGCGGGGGATGCGGATAGAGGAGAATGGGGACGGTGGTGATGATGATGGGTGTAGGGGTGATGGAACTGCGTGGGATCGGAGGGGTCTCGAGACCAGCTCGAGCGGCCGTAGTTGTTATGATACGGTTGCGGCGTCTGGGACCTTGCGAACGGCGGCTGGGGCGGCGGTGGGGGTTGAGACGCTGGTGCGTGCGTAGTGCATGGTGTGCGTGGTGCGTGGTGCGTGTGAGGTGCGGTGCGTGTGAGAGAAGAGACAGGCAGAGAGCGGAAGAGCAAGAGCGGAGAGAAAAGTAATGATTTATAGTGGAATAGTGGAAAAATAATAATAATAACAAAACAAAATGAGTAGGTAGGTAGAAGAAAGCCGAATGGAAGTCAGTTACGGGAACTATGACGACATGAGGTGAGATGAGAAGGCACATAGTTCACTTACCACCTGCTGGATAGGGAGCTCCAAACGGCGACGCGCGAAGCCGGGCGAGGGATGGGTCGCGCGGTGAAGATTCGCCCGATTTTACGAGGGGTGGGAGACGGATGAACGACTTGGAGGACGGGGCGGGCGCGCCAGCGTCGCTTCTCGATCGGTCTCGGGCGGTGGTGGTGGTGGTAGTGGTGGCAGTCGGAGCGAGGTGGTCGCGGGTGCGTTCGCCCGCGCGAGAGCTAAGAAAGGCACGCTCGCTTTGATTGAAACGGGCGCGACCATATTCATCTGGGAGCGATGGGGGTTGGCTCGGGTACGCGTCCATGAGGTCGTGGCCAGTGAGCGCGGGCGGGAGACGCGAGGTGGAGGCGGCCAATGACGAGGTTGGGGACATCATGGAGGATGAGCGATGGGCGTGGGTGTGGGTGTGGGTTGGCGAGGCGTGGGTGTAGTGGTGGCGAGAGGAGGAGGAGGATGAAGATGAGGGTTGAAATGGGGCAAGGACGAGGGAGGTGTCCGGGGAGAGGCTGCGAGGAGGGGACGCCATCATGATGGGTTACCAGTGGATGTAGCAGCAGCAGCAGAGGTAGTGCGCAGGCAGCGAAACAGGCAGCTGCAAACGAGCAAGAGGGCGAGCAGGCGAGCAGGCGAGTAGACGAGGGCGAAGGCGGAGGAGGAGGACGGGTTATGGATTATATAGGTCGAGTCGAGTCGAGTCGAGTGGAATGCCAGGTGCCAGCAGCAGAGTAGCAGAGTAGCAACCATACTAATGCTAATAGCAATAGCAATGCCAATCGTAATAGTAAATACATAGTAATTTTAAAGTACAGTATTAGCACTAGCACATCTACCAGTACCAATTCCTGTTCCAAATCCTGTTCCAGTACCAGCGGTGGTTAGGGTTCCATAATTCATTTGCCCATCCGTCTGTCCGTCCGTCCGTCCTGCCGTCCGTGCTCGCTAGTCCAGTCGAGCCTTCGCCTTCGCGCGGGACCGGTAGATAAGTAGTTGAAGTCTTTATTCTTATTGAAACCTTATTCTTCTACGGTTGCTGCTTCTTCTTCTTCCTCTGCTTCTGCTTCTGCCGCCCGTCTGCCGCCGCCGCCACACGCTGCCTTCTGCGCTGCCCGCTGCCTGAGCTGCTGCCCGCTACCCGCACCTACTCTCCCTGTCTTTCTCTCTATCTGTCCCGTCCGACCGTCTGTTCATCGCGTAAGCATCTAGTTTCCTTAATGCCCCTACTCTCGCTCCTCTCGCTCCTACTCCTCCCGCCCCCTACGCTACCCCTGGCCCCCCTTACTGCCTGGCCCCCTGCGCTGCTCCCCGCTCCCCGCCCCCTGCAAATCTTCCCCTCTCTTCATTCCGTTCATAAATCCCCGGTACCCGATACCCCGATACGACACTACCTAATTCGTTCTCTCTTCCTCTTCGCACGTCTCCACCTCACTCTTTGCGTCATCCCACCAAGATCGCCCCGGTACCGTTCTCCGTCCCGCGCCTGTAATGTAATATCGACCACGAGAGAAGCACCTTCCTGGCACCGTCCTGGCAGCCTGGCAGCGGGAATCGCCTCAACACCCACACCCACACCCAGTAGCCATACCCATACTTGTCCTCATACCCACACGCACATCACGCCTTGTCTCCGGTCACGGCCGCCTAATCAACTGTCTCGTGATTACCCACCCCGCCTCATTACTTTCGGTCCCTCCGCCCCTGCATTCCTGCATCACCGTGCACGCATCATGCGAATCTTCATCTTCATCTTCATCCTCCAATCTCTACAACCGCCCACTACACGTCCTCCCTCCGGTCCCCCCGCTGTGCTTCCTGTCACCCCCGTCACCGCCCCGCACCGGTCCGCATCCCCTCGTGCCCCGAGTACGTAGTACATCCTTGCTGCTTCGTTTTGTGGCACAGGGTGCGGTGCGCGGAGGAAATTTAACCACCACCAAGGGCCGTAACGCCCGCGTCGGGGATTTGACTCAACGCCGCTCGGCCCTCACCTTCACCTACATCACCCGTCACTTTTTTTTCCAAGATCTCGGCGATTCGGCGATAAATGCGCTGATGGTACCGCCGCAGAAGCGCCACCACCACTTCTTCCTTACGCTCAAATGTCCAAATTTGGTTCGAAGCTGCACCCCTTCTATACCCCAACCGTAAATTCGCGGTGGCCACACCTAAATCTACCTTATTCATTTAGTTAATTTGAACTTTTTCCCTTTCACAGGCGTCGCACATGCCCACACAGTGCCCGGCACATCGAACCATGTATCACGATAAGGTGATGTGGCCGATCACTATGGTCACAGGCTCGGATTACGACGCCTACGTAAGTCAGCATCCCGGCTTTCCCTCGCTTGCCAGGCAACCTTTGATCTTTCGAAAAAGATGTGCTCACCATGCCATGGTATCTATCACGACAATCCTGCGAGTACCGTCTCGCTTCTGCCACACACCACACCTCGGCTACTTGAATTCATGAGGTAACGGAAATAGAAGAAAACCCAGGGTCCAAGAGCCGATACGCCGTATCATCGTCCATCACTTGCGTTCTCGCGCACACGACGAGGCATCCCGGCATCCCGTCATCCCGTCCTACTCATTCCATTGTCAGCACGGTACGCCCCGGTTTTCCCGGTTTTTTTTTTCTCCTCTACCTTCCGTTCTTCTTCCCACCACCAGCAAGCCGTCGACCCCAGCTTCCCTCTATGAACCTCCTCGGCCGTCCCGTCTCTCTCCGAACCGAGCCTCGAATCTCGTCCCACCCGGTCTCTAGCCTCGGGAGCTGCGGGCGTTATAACGGCGAGAACGGGGGCTAGAGTGATCAATGTGATCGCGGGATAGCTTGGGAGGGGGAACGGGACGCGAACACGAACGCGACCCAGTACTTCTCCCCCTCCGTTTCGCTTTGCTACCATTAACTCACTTTGCCAGTTCGTGCTCCATGCGGTTCCACCCCAACGTGCGTCGTATCTCACTCTACCCAGGTTTATCTAGCTTTCTAGCTTTCTGACCGACTAGGCAATCATCGACCCACCCTCAGCACCGACCCGCTGATCATCTGTACTTTTAGCCTTCGAGCCCTACCCTTGTATGCCGGCACATTGTGATCATGGGCCAGTCTCTGGTAAGCGCCTGTGCGGTCATAAACGTAACCAATATCGGAGGGGGAAGCCTGCATTTCGTATTTTGGAGAGACGCCACCATCATATCATCAATGCTTTTATTTTTCTAAGTATCGACAGGCACCAACTCCTGCAATCGTGCGATCAAGCCGATTAGGTAAGCAATGCAAGAAAAAAGAAACATGCTGCGCCGCCTTCCTCCGGTCCCGGAGTTTAGGCGTTCCGGCTCCGAAAACAAGGGGATGCCATAAGTCTGTCGTGTGGGGCCTCTCTTTTTCGAACTCGGGTATTGAAGGTTCCTTTGATGATCTTGGTCGAGTTGGGCCTGGTTGTCAGACCGAGAGCATGTGCTTCACAGCCTTGGCAGCTTGGCGTCCCCCTATCGGTCGTTTGTTTTCGTCGAATCAAATCGAATACGGTTTTCAAAAATGTCTAACACCACAGCGATAATCACACATACTCAGCGATAATCATACTCGTCACCACACAACGGCTAGTGCCGCGCCAAGCCGAGCCAATCGGACGGATCGGACTAGTGGGTTTCGGACCGCCAAT
>Ga0307515_10002968_pt1 | contig 35988 bp, 31 predicted proteins | sample 17_EM_MG_FD_194513 | JGI IMG/M metagenome (GOLD analysis project Ga0307515, IMG submission 194513) | Populus trichocarpa ectomycorrhiza microbial communities from riparian zone in the Pacific Northwest, United States - 17_EM | ecosystem: Host-associated > Plants > Roots > Unclassified | place... | reverse complement strand
GTACCAGCTTCGACTTCGTCAAAATCCACCTCATGCTGCATTATGAGGAATCAGTTCAGCGCTTTGGACACTTAGTCAAAGACAGCACCGAAACGCAGGAAATGAACCATCCAAACATGTGTCTGGGCGCTTATCGCTGGTCAAAGCGCAACTTTCGGTACGAACGGCAGATTCTCAACGACTACTCGCGCATCCATGTCCTCCGGATGCGGTGTCTTCACCTCCGGCAGCTGGCTAAGGACGGCCACTGGACCCCCGAAATCCAGAAGGCACTTCAGTTATATCGACCAAAGGATCAAATTGTTGTCAACAAATGCAACCGTGAGCAAGTGCCGATACCGGAGAATTTACCCCTCAGCTTCGGCGAGGATGAGGGAAATATTCAAGTCCATGGGCTGCGATCCCCCAGACGAAAGGGCTTCTTGGTCAAGAACGAGCGTCTTCCAATGTACAACTTTCCACTCGTAGAATACATATATCGATACTATAGTTACGACCTTAACATACCCACCGCCGATAGGAGGGGCATCAGCGAGATGCGTGCCACCCAATTCAACCTACTCGATGTTCCGGTGGCCAATTTCCAGTCCTTCGGCGGTTGTGATTCCACTGCCCATAAGTTGCGCTGCACGGACGACCAATTATTTCGCAATGCTGAGCCTCGGAACGACTTTGTGTGGTTCCGGGTAAATGAGCCGCCGAAAGGTGATGTAGGGGACTTACAACCGGCACAACTTGTGAGGATTCTACGGCTACAGGATGGCCTACGGAAGAGATGCGTTGTTCTTTTGCGGGAGCTCCAGCTTGAAAACCAAGGCGTTTGTCTGCCTTCCAATGGGCTGCTTAGAGTCTCCGACAAAGTTTTCCGTCGGAATCAGGCCGACCTTGTCGTAGTTAATATCAAGTGCGTCTGGGCGGCCGCACACCTGATTCGCATCCCAGGTACCAGATACTACTATGTCAATACTACTATCGACCTAGTCATGTTCAATCGTTTCTGGCCCAAACCACCGGAAGCTGAAGGTGACTTGCAGACTGACGATGACGCTGCTAGGCCAGAGGAATACCGCAGGAATCGAATTGCCAGTGTTGACGACAACGAGGACGAAGAAGAGGAAGAGGAGGACGAGGAGGAGGAGGATGACGATGAAGAGTAGGAGAAGGTACGGTCTCCACAGGGCCTCAGGTGTCCTATACCACCGACCCTCCCGCGTTTCATGACTCACCCACGATCCATAGCTCGATATGTAGAAAATACTTGACCAGAGGCATCAGTCCTGGCTCTCCTGCGATCCATAGCTTGATATGTAGAAAATACTTGACAAGAGGCATCAGTCCTGGCTCTCCCGCGATCCATAGCTTGATATGTAGAAAATACTTGACCAGAGGCATCAGTCCTGGCTCTCCTATGATCCATAGCTCGATATGTAGAAAATACTTGACTAGAGGCATCATTCCTCCGGCTCTCCCACGTTCCATAGCATTACATGTCAAGAAAAACTGGCCCCAGGCATCAGGCCTCTGGCTCTCCCGCGTCCCATGGAATCTAGTGCAATTTCTAGTCATCATGTACAATTGATATCATACTGTCTGCGTCCACGCGCAAGTCCATAGGACTTCATAGTGCCACGCGTCAAATATGCTATGGATTACAGGCCCACAGACAGCTTCTCTATGAGTTACACGTCGCGTAAGGTCATTTTTCCCGGTGACCACCTGGTCTCAGGGCTATTTTCGATGTCATCAACATTCATACTGTAACCGCCCGATGTCCGCCAGGGATGGTGGATGACTGCCGGCGACAGTAAAGTCACCGCCCCTGGCAAGTCCCCGGCCGTCATGTCGTCAGTGTGGAGTAAGGATGGGATGGACGGCCTTGGCGCCGACCCGTCCATGCTGGAGAAATCTCGGACAGCCCACCGTTCCCAGCTGTTCGACAGGACGGTTGACATCACTGGATCTTGTCACCGTATTTCAATGCAGTCTTCGCTTCAGTTACATCACATGCCATTGCATTTGGTTTGCCATTATTGTAATGTATAGGTTTGAAATATACTGTCCAATCTTCACACTCTCTAGTACTAGGCCCTAAGTCCTCAAAATTCTGCGTTGATCCATCGTTCGCTTGCCATGCTTCTTCCTCCTTACATGCATCCGCAATGTCACCAATACCACCCTCCTACCTGTTGACATTACTGTTTACGAGATTCAACCTCTCAAATTCGGTTCTGGCCAGTCTTTGGCAGCGGGCCAAGTGGATGGCCTCACTGTTGCTGCTTTTGTCACCTTCATCTTCGCAATCCCCACTCCCCCCTTGCATCTCAAAATGCAGTTTGTTATCTGTGCAATTTTTGTCTGTTGGGATATTCCAGTGAGTTCTTCAGATCTCTGGCTCCTCGAGCGCCACTTCTGAGATACAATAGTCACGATGAATCGCGTTGTCGTCATGCCCTGCTTTCATGCTGATGACGATGGCAGGCGTTTTGGTTCTCTGCCTGTTGGATCTGCGACCTGACTGTAGTAAGAGTGTATCTATTCATCCTTTGTTGGTACCTCTCCAGTAGTGTATTCCAGGTATTCATAGAGAATGTGTACGTGTCAGCAAGGCCAGGTGAGGTTAACCACTTGCAACCCATTGCAGCGCAGCAGAATACATTCTTACCCACATCATTCCTTGAGTTGAGGACCGAGGTAGTTTGAGTGATCAGATCTGTCCACTGTCAGCTTTGACTCGGAAGCTTTCAGGGAACACCTTTCTTGATATGGCACCGCATGAGTGCATGGTGTAATGAGGTGGATGTAAACATAATCAGTGACAAGGGTATATGACCGTCCTTGTTATCCTTCATGGAAGTTTAAAATCCATCAACATACTTACCACGGTTATTTGCACGATAATAGAATCCGATGCAGACAATACCCTGAATTGCTTCCACCAGAATGCATAGTGGACACTGGCAATTCACTAGCAGCTTTCGACTCTCTCTGCATTGGATTTGGATGATGTACACCACCTTCCACACAGTCAGCTACAGGAAAAAGATACTGATTGTCTGCCAGAAGGAAATCAATGAACTCCAAATGCTCTGCATCAGATTCAAAGCGGTGGAGATCATAAAGCTCTGCTATGTTGTGCCTTGCTGATGGAATGAAATACAATCTAACCTTATTGACCGGAGCTCGAACCTGGTGTCAGTTTGAGTGTGTAAAATCCAATGTGGGCCGTTACTTCAGCATACCTCTTTCAAGATCTCCTTTGTGTATTCCTCCAATGCTATGGACCAATTGTTGTTTTGCTGCATAGCAGTGTTCCAGTACATCTCTATTATCTGCCAGTGTGGAACTTCAGCTAATGTTTTTGCAATGAGTCACATTGCATAGCTTGCCATCTCCAAGTTGCTTGAACTCATAAACAGCTGTCTGCTTCACATGATCAGCTCCAGGAGTCTGCCAGTTGCAAATACAAGATGCATCATGTCTAAGTGACGAAATCGATGCATACTGCGACAGCTGGAGACACCTGAGAAAGGTGTAGCCACCACCTACGATTGCAATTGCCACTGCCTCTTTCACTGATTCTTTTCTGAAGTTCGTGTTCCCGGTTGAGTTGTAATGATCATGCAGGGTTCTAGATTCTGGATGGGGGTAGGCAGGTTTTCACGACTGCAGAGAGGAGTACAAGTGCTTTTAATGCTGGCTGGAGTGCTGGATACAATGCAATGTGTTGAGTCTGTATGCGACGTTCCCCTGGGTGCTGGAGTGCTTTGACTAGTTGTACCCTGCACAGCAGTTGGTGTATTAATTGACTGGAGCTGTGCAGCAGATGGGGTGGAAGTTACCCGTTATATGATATCTGCAATGCAAGAATTGCTCACTGAAGATGAGGGGGTGGAGTTCTGACCTTGGATTGTAGAGGTTAGGGAATTCCATCCTTGAGAGGAAGCCCTCTTGCCACAGAATTACAACCAATCAGAATCGAAAAAGACACATGTCGTGTCCTTATATGAATAATGGAAAGTATAGCTGAAGCTCAATACTCACCTCATCGCTACCACCAACAACCCATCCGCCCGCTGAGACAGTCGGACATCGACCGTACTTATTCGCGACCCTAGCTATTCCCGGTAATTCCTCTACTATAACGCTCAGCATGGCTACCTTATAACTACTCGAATTTCAGATACTAGAGCTACTTAACAAAAGTAGTAACGCATTAATAATTGAGCTTGTTGTATGTGTGCTTGCATCGTGAGTCTCAGTTCTGTTTGATAGCTCGTATGAAGATTGAGGCTTGTAAGAGGAGATGTATGGCTTGTATCAGGATCAGGGAGAGCATCTCAAGATAGTGCAAACGCGTATGCAAACGTATATGTATGGGAGCCTGTACATATATGGGTCTTCTGCCCTCGAGATACCAACCAAATCAAGCAAGAAGTCACTGAACAATCCAAAGTAACAAGAGTGTTGAAATAGTGAAGGGGAGAACCGTATGAATAGGCTTAGATATGGAGAGAAGAGAGAAGGAGAAAGACTCGAGTTATATATGAGAGAGAAGTGTGCCACCAGCCCCCGCTAGCGGTCAGCTCGTGTCAGCTCTATATATACATTCAACAAAGGGTTAGAAATAGAGTGCCGAGTGCTCCGCTATGATACTATTCTTAATACCAGAAGTCAATCCCCCCGGAGCTCGAGCGACACTGCTAACGACTTTAACTTATTGTAATAAATACGTTATTATATAATTCGAGAGTGTTAGGTGTCCCTTGCAACGCAACTGCAACAAAAACGCATACAGAATCCCGATACTAAACACATCATGTCCAATTTCTCAAAGAATGTGTACTGCGCACTGTACTGTATAGCGCCCGTCGGTGACAATGTGGCAAAGCGTTTAGATTAAGATTAGACCGTCAATGCAATTTGGTGTTGATACTTGCGTGCGAAATAGTATGTTAGTTTTGCGCTTGTGAAACAGTGAGCTTACTGTTGACACGCGGGTGTTGCGGTGAGCATGGAGAACTCGTCAATCGTCTGAATTCTAAAGAGCAGAAGAGAAAAGAAAAAGCTTAAGTAAATGATGTTAGGATAACTACACTGAAAGTGGCAATCCACGTAATAGCCAAGCAGTCACATTATGCCCGTCGATGATCTCGGGAGAAAGCCCAGTTTTCTGTCAACACTCACAAAGTACACTCGTGATGGCGAATGAATGCTGAAGGAATTGCCTTGATTGGTGCACAGACAAGTCTTGGCGTTCGTAGACACAAAGCGGGGTCGCTCGGTTCTTTCTGGCACATCTCTTTACCCTCCGATCTCGCGAATTCTTACTACATAAAATGACTACCGGCAGCGCAACATCAAGGAAACACCAAGCCACTACTAATCTTGCCCTCGGCATCCGCTCGCCAATAGAGGTCTCGCTGGGAAAGGTGGACACCGACCACCTTGCGGAGTGAGTGTATTTCTTTTCACTTAACAATCCGGCTAGCTAACCCACCATGCCCTGACATATAGACAGTTCCAATCCTCCAAGCTCTTCTGCGTCGTTGTCGGCTCTGAAGAAACCGAATACTACCTTCATAAACATACCCTGGTAGATCGCTGTCCGTACTTTGCAAGCCTACACTCTTTCGGCGGTGTCGAAACGACCGATAATACTGTCACACTACCAGATATTCCGGTTCGAGCGTTTAAAGTGTTCATAACATTTATCTATGGAAATGTTTATCACATACCCACTGACCTTAACCACAACGAGGCATTTGTTTTGCATACGGAGGTGTACATCTTAGCAGACAGGATGTGTATGACGGATCTCCGAATATTAGCATTCAATATGGTGAAGCAGGGAGTAAAAGAGGGCGGTCTTGGGTTTGACTACATCGGGAGCGCGGTAGAATATATTTATGAGAATACACCAGATAGGGATGAGGATGAACCTGGTGGAGTGGTAACAATTGAGCCTGGGAGCACCCAAGCGATCAGGATGCTGCTAGTGAAACTCTGTTGCTACAACTTGGAGGAGCTGATGGACCGCAAACTGCTTCCCAAGGCTTTGAGACGCCATGGAGAATTGGCGGTGGATATGCTGCGCAGGCTGAAGGATCTTGAAAAGGCTGATATCGATTATGATAAAAATTGATGGGGTATTGAAAAAAGAAATGGCAGATTTTCAAGTCTCAAGTGTGAAGGAGCTGAATAAGTGTTGCATCGACGCAAGTGTCACATTCACTACGACTTACGCCGAAGCTGACGGTATATAAATCAAGTGCTTTGGTAGAGAGAGAGCGCAGGTCAAAGGAATTTCTAGAAGAAAGCATGCAGTTCTAATACTGAACACCGTCAATCTATCTTTCCATGGGTTAAATTCACTGCCCTACGCTCAGCTATTGAAGACTGGCCCGGCAGCGTCTCAGGCCTTGTGATTCATGTCGGCAATGTTACACAGACTGAAGGATCTCGACAGGGTTGATGTCGATTATGACGGGGATTGATGGAATGGTTCTAGTTATAGTGAAGTTTAAATTAAACTCTTGCATAGTCAGTTCACATGTCAAAATGGTGAGAGGTATTGCACTACTAGGAGTCTTACCCATGCTAAAGGTGACATCCTAAGAGCAAATTATCTACAGATAGGAGCGTAGATCGAAGTAGTCCTCCCACTCGTGCATGTAGTGAGAAACTGCGGCATATTCTCTGCAGCTACATTAAAGCAACCATTTGCAGATCCGCAGTCTTTCATCTAGCACTTACACCCCAACACAGATGCCCTTCTCCCTGCCTGGAATTTGCTTACTAGCAGGCTCATTGGGTGTTATTATTATTGTTGTCTACGAACAATTTCGGCCCCACCGGACAACTTAAAATAGTATCATCCGGAGTGAAAATTTAGGTTGACACTGCCTGAACTCAAATAGCTTAGGTATCAATTTGAAGGTGATGCAAGAGCAGTGGACTGATGGCTAGAGTTTAGACCTGAGATGCATGAAGTTATATACCTTAAAAATGACGCTAGGTTTTAGCGAAAGGAAGCGTATGGATCGACACTGACGGGTGGTGCCATAGCGAGGCGTAGTACTCTCCCATCATAACGCTCAGCATACTACCTTCACGACGGGTAAACTTATAGATACCAATATACCTACTAAACAGCAACGTATTAATAATCGAGCTTAAATCATACAGCCGAGTACTTCACTACGAAGGAATATCCCGAACACTGCCACCCACTCCTCCCGAAATTCAAGGGACCTACCAAATACTTAGACATATTACATTCAATGTGTTATTACCTGATCCGGGAGTGTTGGGTGTCTCTTGCAATACAGCTGCAGTGGGAACCGCGAGACTAAAATATCTTGTCCGAATACGAAAGTCCTTGACTAGTGCGCACTATATTGAGTTTTATCGAAAATCGTGGGTTTGAATGCCTGTTGTGGCAATGCGGCGAAGCGTTTGGATTTAGATTAGGCCGTCATTATAATGTTGATATTAATATCTGCCTATAAAATAGTAAGTTCATTGTGCGCATGCCCAACAAACTACCTAAAGTACCTTCATGAAGTCGAATAATTGCTGAAGAAATCATCTGATTGGTGCCACATGTGCACAGGCAAGTCTTGGCATCAGTGGCACAGAGCGGGGTAGCTCGTTGCCCATGTTATCATCATCACAACCTTTACTATCTAGATTCAGGAATTCCCCACCTTTCATTCGTACCGGCAGTGGAGCACCAAGCAAACTCCAGGCTGCTGCTTATTCATTGCCGTCGCGACTTTTCTTGCCCAGGTGGTTATGGCGTCTTTAGACCCGCAGGGCACTGGACTGGATATTAACCACCTTGCGAAGTGAGTGCATCTTCTTTCCACTTACAGATCAAGCACTTGTAAATCCAGCTAGCTTACCCGCCTTACCGTATAGACAGTTCCAATGCTCTGAATCCTACCGCGTTGTCGTTGGCTCCGAAGAAACCGAGTATCACCTCCATAAACAAACCCTGATAAGTCACTGTCCGTACTTTGCAGGCCTACACTCCTTCGGTGGCATCGAAACGACCGAGAATACAGTCAGTTTACCTGATATTCCGGTTCGGGCCTTCAACGTTTTCATAGCGTTTATCTATGGAAACGTTTATCACATACCCACCGACCTTAGCTATGACGAGGCATTGATTTTACATGCGGAGGTGTATATCTTGGCGGACAGAATGTGTATGAAGGATCTCAGGACACTGGCATTCGTAGGTGTGAAGAAGGCAGCTCAAGCTGGCCGCTATAAAATAGGCACTATGGTAAAGGTGGTGGAGCACATTTTTGATAATACTCCAGATAGGGATACGAATGGCGAAAAGTTGGAGACCGAGTCTGAAAGCACACATGCAATGAGGAAGATGCTTGTGAAGCTCTGCTGTTACCATCTTAAACCGCTGATGAAGTGCGCGGGTATGGCTTTAGTAGTGAGTCGCCATGGAGAACTAGCGGTAGATATGTTAAGTAGACTTGATGGTCTTGGTAGTATCGATTATGATGGAGATTAATGGAGAATTCTTGCGATGGTAGTATACAAACAAAAGCTAGCGTTATAAGTCTCGAGTGTGAAGGAGCAGAATGTGCTACATCGACCCAGCGCCACCCTTGCAAATACTGAAGCTGAGGTGACAGTCCGAAAGGCGATTGCTTTGACGGGGAGAGCTGAGGTTGACGTAATTCTCAGAAGCGGTCATCAGGTTCCATACTGAACATTATTAATCTGTCCTTCTGGCGGCCAAAAAGATTGTCAACTGTCTCACCGCCATACGCTCACACTATCAAATATTGACCCGGTAGTATCTTAGACCCCTGATTCACTTTGACAATATAAACGTACACGGTATTGACATTGTACTCTTGGGAAGTCACCGAGATTTATTCGAACAAGTGCATTGCAGATTCTAATCACTGAAATGATACAATCCAGGAAACGAATACCCGAGGGCCGGGGTGAATGGGGCAGATAGAGAGTGGCCCTTAAGTACAAATTCTTAGCACAAGAACATCCTAGTACATCCTTAAACCACGTAGTAGCTTGACCACAGGCCCCGGATCGAGCTAACATAATACAGTCTCGTATATCAGTATGCTCTCGTCCTGTTCATTGCCAGCACGGGGATCGCAGGACTCGCCATTAGATATCCTAGGTTTTCATCGCCACCCAACGGTAGAACAAGGAAGAGGGAGGCATTGAAACGATATTCTCGGAAAGTCGATTCCTAGGGATATCTCATAGTAAGTACATCTAGCCAATCAGAATTGAAATGGATCAGAACCGGGTGAGAATCTAGGATCTTGCTAGCCTCTACCCCGCACCTCCGCACCTCCGCACTTTCATATGGAGAAAGTTTATTTTTAGATAATGAATCCTATATTTGTATGATAGGAAGGGTTAATGTAGCTGTTCCAACATTAGGTGCGAACAAAGCAAGAGACTGGGTTTAATGTGTGGCTTTGTTATACGTTATCTTCAGGTCTTTCTGTTGTCGTGGTCGGATGGTTTTGCGGCTACCTCATACGGAGTACAATCGTAAACAGTGTGGTGACACCGAGCTGCAAAGGCTGGAAAAAAATTCGACTTTGCATATATAGGTACGCGACGCCTCGCCTATCGGGTGTAACGCGAGCCGTCATTGGAGGATAACAGTAGCCCATCCTGTAAATGGACCTAGTTCTGCGCGACGAGTTTGGTTTGACCGCACATAAAACGTCGCCGTTTGCTCACTTGCACCAACGTTGAAGACTCCGTACCCGTGAAAGAAGGATCTGCGTAAACCTCTCTACCCAAACCATGACTTCGGTTGTTACACCAACCCCTTCTGCGTGTATGCAGCGTCCATTCCACCAGTTCATGAAGTATAGGCTGACTAACAGCTTATAGTACGCCGTCGGGAAATGGCGCCAGTACTTCTTGCGCTCGCGCAGTTTTTCCAACCCTTGGCCGCGGCGCCCGTCACCGCCTTGAACCAGTACGATAACATCCAAACAAAAGTTATTGATCCTGGACGCGATATGTCAGCCGACACTCTTGCCAGCATCGCACCTTTATTAATATTGATCGGCGAGCGCACTACAAAGCAACTTCTGCGTAATATCCGGGGATTTACCACTGCATTCAGTCTTGGAGCTGCGCCGATGGGTCTGGTGACGGTGGTCAGCAGCCTTGTGCGTTTGTCGGGAATCCAGCCCCTACGTTCGTTCTTAGGATATGTCTCGGAGGCTAGAGTTGTCGCCGCGGCAGAAATCACACGAGTCAACTGTGGCGGAGTCCACGGTGAAGTCGTCAATGGCCAGATTGTCCGCAGTACCTCCGCGGAGGCAACCAATCGGGCGATCGGGGTTGTAGCCTTGCAGGGGGTAGTGCAGGAGTCTAAGTTGGAGGCGCTGCAACAGATCAGTTATTGTAATAGGTTCATGGACTCTTGTGCGGAGCGAGGGATTCCAAAAGAGGCGGTGGAAGTGCGGTGGTGTCTGCAGTTACTGTGGGAGCGTTTTGGATCACAACAATGTGAGGAGGCTCTGGACATAATCATGAAGGCGATTGGCTGGAGCGACCTGGAAAATGAAAAGCTGGGAAGGGTACATGACGATTTGGCGGGGATCTATGTCTGCGATAAAGAGTCGCTACCGGATGAAGCGATATCGGCGCTGTCCTTTGCGTGTACAGTGAATGCAATCTCAGAATTCACTGGGATGAAGTCTACATGGGTCGAAGAAATCCTGAAGCCGCTTGTTATCGGGCTCTGTGCAATGGCCTGCATCGTTGGCATCTTCATTCTGGAGTTGCACAGAATCGGCTGGCAGATACATTTGGGATGGATGCTCGCAGTTATCGGTTACGGCTGTATTATCATCGCGACGACGCTTGCAGGCCACATCTTCGGATCATCCTGCATTACTATTCCGCTTCAAACTGTCCGAAACCCGCAATGGTCGACTGGCGTAGTGGAGCCCAACACCGCCAAAGAAGGTGCGACGCTCCTAGCAACGGTCAATTCGGACCTACCAGGTCTGGAGGCCGTTTTCTTCAATGAACCGACCAGAAAAGTCCGCTTCGCAGCATCTGCAACCTCTGGCCTGCTAACCTGCGCCTTTCTGTGCCATTACCTTGGTCTTCGCGCGCTCGAATGGTGGGTTTGTGTTGGGGAGCTCATTGTGTGCATTATCGCCGCGATTGCTAGGAGTGCAACTTGGAGGGAACCCGCGTTTTTTGATCCAATCGACCAGCGCCTCGATTATAAGTGTATCTCTACTGGGATCATCACCGTCCAGTCTCCCGAACTACAGAGGACCTTACCGTCACTTCCCAAAGAGATATCCAGACTAGATGCCCGCGCCTACAACGCAAGCTACCGGTTACCAGTACCAACACCTGCCGAACGGATTGCTTGGTTCATTGCCGACTTCTGCAAAAAGATGCCAGAAGTGAAGTCCATGCTCCAAGAATACACCCAGCTCTGGCTCCGTCTTGGCCGCACAGAGGGCAGTCTAAACCTCGTCGTCTCTTATAATGGATGTATTTCCGTCAAAGAGGGCCTTGCGTTCCCACAAACCTGCATCCTCATGGGTATTCCAAAAATAGCGGCTGAGGGGTTGGCTGCGCCAGCAGGATTACTTGTGCATGGCATTATGCGTCAGCCAAGGTGGGTGGTAGTCACCAAGTTCACAGATCTAGAAAAACCACTAGGACAAGTGCATATACCCGCGACAGACTCGGTAACGTCTTGGTGGACGATTTCGGAAGGTGCCAATGATCTGCAAGAACTACAACATCACATGCAGTGGGCGATGGTAATTGTTTCTGTGGCTTTCTTTTTAGACCTCCTTGATAAGGAAAAGGACTGGCCAAATGAGGTGCAAGAGGTTAGGAGTGTGAATGAAGGTTTTGTGGGCGGGAATGAATGGCAGGTCGCGAAAAGGGCGGCAGACTATTTCAAAGATGAGGCGAAGCGCGCGTTATAGAGCTCTGAGTGTATTGTAAGTTGAGTGAGATTCAAGGTGTGGGTATAGTGGTGGCTGAAGTGTTTTTGAAGAAATTTTGTTATGAGTGGATGTTCCTTTGATTTAGTTCACCCCACTTCCGAGCATCCTGCAAGTTTGTCAGAGCCTCACATTACGCTATATTACGAACAGTCATAGGATTTCAAGAATGTAGGAAAGCAAGAGAAAAGAAGCGAGTGATATTCTCATGACTAAGTGATAGGATTTGTAACGACGTATTGATTGAGCAGCATCTTGCCATACGGCAAGCTAATGTCACTGCAGGGAGGGAGTTCCAAAGCACGGCTCATAACGTACAGTTACTCACGGCTGGCCGAGTTGTCCCTATCTTATCACATCTTACCCACACTATCGGGTCATTAGGCACCCCGGTTTATTTAATTCCGCCCATTCCTACCTGCAAAGGATATAACGGGATACATCTGCTACTTGGCCCTGATAGCCTCGGGATGTGGTACTCCGGATCCCAGCGGGATGACACGCTCGGTTAAAGTACCTAACTGAGCGTGGTAGGTATATTCGCCTAATCCGGCGAAGAGTGCGAAACAAGAGACCCACCATAGACCGTATCTAGTCACGCTAGCCACAAGCCCAAAACCCTGATACCGTTCGCAACCTCCTAACTGCAGACCATGAACTTCAACAACATGTATACTAGAGGGAATGTGACCTGCTGAGCGCATTATAAAAAATGAAATGGTCATATGTGAGTATCTTCTTCTGCGCATAACGGTTCCCTCCCCCCCCCATATTCAAATCCAACTTTCTGGTTCGTGACAGTCAAATTCATTTGCCCAGTCAACCCTATGATGACGGTGTGCCCTGATTTTACAAACTACAGGGTTCAGGAGAATCGGCGGGTTCTCACCGACTGTACAACGAGAAGCAGCTGGGGTCTGTATCGACGCAAGATGGAATCAGAATGCTGAGAAGAAGGCTGAATGTCGCATGCCAAATCGTCTCTTAATTTTGGTATCATATTGGTTTGAGTTGGGAACTTCGCTTATTGCAACCGCCGTGCTCCGAATACAAAACAATGCGGGGTTGCAATCAGTCGGAAGAAAATGACATCGTCGGATAGCCGGGTATGTATGCAGGGAACTGTCGAACAGATTCCTTTTCGATGATGTGTCGGCGGTTGAATTCGAGGAGGAATGGTGGAGTACGGCAAAAGGAAATCTTCTAAACCGCGGTTCGAAAGAAACAAAGTATTTTCGATGCGACTTAATCGTAGGGCTTTGAATCGAACCTACCAATTCTAACCGATGCGGGATGTGGGGGTTCGGGAAGATAAAATTTTCATAATAAGAGCTTCCAACTGCCCCGCACTTACCACTCCTTCTTGACAGGGAAGTACTTTTCCTACACGCAAGGTCTGCTGCACTAGGAAATGTCGCAACCAGGCTTCAATGACAACGAGCATAAAGACGAAAACTTCGGATTTAATACTATAGCATCTTCAGACCGAAAACCAGATGCTTTAAGGAGACGCATATTGACATACTGACATCCGGGAATCCAAAAGAAGTTGAAGAGCAGACCAGGAGATATACCCTAAAGAAATGAAATACAAAGACGTGGCTCACCAGGGCGCTGAGCGGCTGAAGTCCATGAAGATCTTCCCCTACGTACACGAATGCATAAATATACAATTACAGAACCGTGCAAATTGCTTTTTGATAATTGCCTGAGAAGGAAATGCACTTTACACAAAATTGCTACATTTAGTTAATGTGCTTTTAAAGAAAGAAAATAACTGTCAACGCATGTACTCATTCAGAAAGTTATTTCTAGTGACTGCTGTTCTAAGTAGCAATTTCCTGTATTGAGGCAGGCAGACTGGTATGTTCATACATGGACATTATCTTCATCGGTCACCGACTACCAAACCATTCAAAAAATTTCCACACAGTGTGCGTGTGCCCTGTGCAACGGCTATTATAGCTGCGCAAGATTTAATGTCTCCCGCTAGGCTGGTGGCTATGCGCCTTCTAATCTGTAAATAAAATGAAAGCTCTGAGCATGAAATCCAGATATATTCAGTTCATTTTGCAACAGTCACGATGCAGTGATACCATATAAGTTAACGGTAACTAGTTGATAATCTACTGGCTGCTGCCTGGGCCTGGTGCGTTGAATCCTGTATAGGGCTAGCCAGCCTGGGGCGGACAGGAGCGGTGAATCTGACGGCCACTAGCGTTGCGTTCAAGACATATAGGATCTTTTTGTGTGTTGGTCCTGAGTCTTTCTCTTTCTCTCTTATCTCTACACTCTGTATCACAGACTATTTATATACACACGGTTCTCCCGTTATATTGAAACGGAAGGCTCGGAACCACAGTAAGTGACACTATGATTGTTAATATTTTAAGTCTGACCTATCACCAAATAGTAAAGGGTACCACCTCGTCCGCATTCGGCTTTGAGAACATTAATTGCTGTCAATAGTAATGTTGGATTATTAGGCGGCTACTCCCCTCCCTAACGGCAAGCATTACAATATTACCCACAGTTATAGTAGCCGTTGTACAAGTGCGGAGACATTCCGTCTATGGTTAGCCACTGCCGCTATACAGCTACGCTCACACTCACCATGAATACTCTGCTGTTAATTCCCTACTATAGATAGACCTTCTTTGTTAGATATACTGTTTTACTGCTCTGTGCTACATTGTATTCTCTCTGGAGTATGCTGCCTTACCTCTGTAAAATCATCATCCTCACTACAATACTACAATCCCAGTAGGACGCAATGCCGTTGTATGTCACCCAAAGTTGCAAGCAGCTACTTCTCCTACTTCTAGCGAGGTACTACTACTGAAATTTACAATATGATACACACATAAAACGTTAGCTTTCGTTATAAAATTTGGCGCTCCCAAGATGTGCACCTACACATCCCCACAGATAGCCACCCAGAAGTGTTGACTACGCCGGACCACATTTGCCTACTGTGGTACACCCTATGGTATTGGGCCACGATACATCAGGGAAATGTTAGGTACTGCGGCGCCCGGTGGTGATCTCTGTGGGTTGGGATCCCTAACGATTTTATATCCGTCCTGCCTTTCAACAACCCTTATGGCTTACTGTACGCACACATAGCAGCAAAGGATACTAGAATCACTATTAGGGAATATTTGCATCAGATAATTCACAACTAAGAGAAATGGCACAAAATTGATAAAACCCTCACACCCTCACGCACAACTGCCAAATCCGTAGCTCAAAGTAATCGTTCTGCAGTAATCTAAAACGAAAACTTATGGTCAGCAGGTTTGGAACACATATGGGAGAATCTTATCTCATTACGCTATCAACCTACCTTCTCAAGGCACCTTCTAGTGCTTTGGGTGTCTGGATGGTCCAAACCAAGGGTCCGCTTCCTGCCGATAAGTGCCCGTATATACCACTCCAGTGCGTCGTCGTACTTTCCTTGCTCGGAGAACACCAGCGCCATATTGTGAACTACGGTAAGTGTTGAAGGGAACTCCTTGCCCAAGTTGCGCTCGTACCCAGCAAGTGCGCGTCGATACCACTCCAGTGCGTCGTGATATTTCCCTTGGATGGAGAACACGAGCGCGATATTGTTGACGACTTCCAGAGCGTAAAAGTCGCCGCTGCCCACGTCCCGCTCATACCTAGCAAGTGCCCGCTGATACCACTCCAGTGCGTCGTCGTATTTACCTTGTATGAAGAACACTAACGCCATCCAGTGGAGGGTCCCCAGCGTAGAAAGGTCATCCTTTGCTAGGTTCATTTCTTGTTGGAAAATTACCCATTGTAAAAGACATTCTACCTGAGTGTAATATCCGTGCCTGTAAAGAATACCCACCAGATTTTCGATAGGATCAAGCTCCGTTACATTTTCACCTAAGTAGCTGACATAATTCACCGCAAGAAGCACGTGAGGCACAAGCCTTCTCTCTAGTGTGCAATTATTAGGTTCCCTTTTCAGCTCGGCGGCAGCAACCAGAGATAGTGCTGTTGGCGCAATAGTCGCCTTGACCTTGGCACACCAGAAGAGTCTTTCGCGTGACCAATAGTGAACTAAGGGGTGAATCCAAAAGCCATTAGTGTGGCTCTTACGCTTTGCTAGCGACAGCGAAAGCGCATCCAGGATGCAGTCCTCTACCGAGTCTAGCGTGTAAAGCTGTCAGAATGGATCCTAGGTACTGTGGGGAATCTTCAAATTATACCAATCCCAAACTCCTCTTCTAGTTTCTCTAACGGCAGAAGTTCCTCCGGAATGTCTTCGTTGTCCAAAAGTGCGCACAAATTCAGTAGTTTCTGTCCGGCCGGTCCGAGCGAGCTGAAGGAGATCTCCCATGTTGTAAATACGGCATCCTCTAGGTAACGCCCCACAGGGTTTGGTGGTTTCCTACATGCTAGTTCTGTAAACTCTTGGTCGAATCGCCATATATATTCGCGGAATGTAATTTGCCGACTGAATATGTATGCACCGGCTTGATCAAGTGCAAGCGGAAGAGCGCCAAGCTTTGCTACAAGAGCAGCAGCGTCGTCTTGCTCTACAATCATTCAAGCGAATTAAAATCAAACATTGCGCCACGCAGAACACTGTACTCACCTTGTTTGAAAATAATTGGCTCATACTGAGCACTTTTCCGGAGTATCTCCATACCATCATCTAGTTCTACCTCTACAACTTCAAGACCTTTGCCAAAACGCGACGAATCACATGCTCTACTTGTGATGAGAATATGGCCATGAAAGCAGTTTGGTAGGTAGTCGCTGACGTCGATATTCTTTATATCGTCGTAGTTGTCAACTATTAGAAGCCACCTCTGATTATCTTTAATACAAAACCAGCGTTTGACTGCATCGATGACAGAAGTGGGTGTCTCAGAAGCGGTAATCTGCCCCGACTGGAGGAGCACATGTGGAGATATCCTTGGCTCTGTTGCAATCGTAACGTAGTCCGGACATTTGTCAAAAGGAGACCCATTGGGGCCGTGCTGCGTAAACAGCTGCCGGGCAATTTGAAGGAAACTCCCGGATATGGTCTCAGGATTTGAAGCATTAATCCAACTGACGAATGTGTAGTGCTGATGATTGGAATACGCATATTGGGCTGCAAGCTGCGTCTTTCCGATCCCGCCGAGGCCATGCAGCACCACCACCTTCCGGAGATCATAACTTCGACTTTCGAAAGCTTCGTAAATTGCACTAAGTTCTTTTTCGCGTCCAGTAAAGTTGTGGTTGGGGGGAAAAGGTAACTCCATGGGAACCGAATATGAAACCAGGAACGCTTGGCTGACATCTGACAAACAGAATAATCACTATATTGGTGGCAGCTCAATTCGAATGGTTTAGATTACATACAGAACCTTGAGTGTACTATGTCCAATCCTTTTGTCTCAAGTGCCTTCAAATGTTCCACTACACTGCTATAGATATGGTCTCCGGTGGAATCGAACTTCACCATCGTTACTTGATTAGCATTGACAGGAATCTTCACTTCCATGTTGTCTGGAAACTGCAGTAGCGCAGACTCTTCGTCAACTGAGGTGACGAATTCGTCGTTTCCGCGACGGCACATCTGTGTTGCAGAATCCTTTGTTATTGTGAGCGGAGTTCTCTGGAGAGCATGTACAGCTAGATGGGCACTCACCATTTTCAGCTGACCAGTTTGTTGTCGTTCATAGAAGCTTATTATCTTCCGATCTTCAATTATATTTTTGAAGTTTGCCAGCTGATCCGCCAATAAGTGGGACTTGATGGAAATTTGACCTAACAACTCCTGCCGTGGGTGGTCTTTCCCAATCATCTGCTGCATATCCGAAACCACAAGCCCTTTGTGAGGTACGCCGAAAAATACAAGCCCTATTGTGGCCCGCCATATAGGATCTTCGGCCTTCTGGAGTGCAGCTTTCACAAGGCTCTGATGATACGAAATTCTAGCCTTTAATACTAACAAACTATCGATGAAATGATCACTAACTTACCTGTGCTATGATAATTCCGCCGAGACCGTGTCCAATGAAGATCAAAGGTCGCTCTTTCTCCTGCACCCAGAGAGCATTCAATTAGATCAAATCTTGCAGAAAATAGCCCAGCAAGACGTATTCGTACCTCTTTGGTTCTTCGAACTTTCCTAATCTCTTCGAGAAAGCCACGACAGTAATCTATTATTATGTCAATATTGTGAGCTTGGAATTTCGAGTTATAGCCGTAGGTCATGGTCCTGAAGTTCTGAAAGTCTTGGCGGAAGTAGTCACGGAGCCACATTCGACCAGCTTTGCCCCGCCCTGTCCAACTTTCCCAAGCATGTCCGTCAAGTCCGGCCATGGCGACAACACTATTCCCAGTTAACAGTTGCTTGAAATGACCGTGTGTTCAAGACACTTACTCCGCTGTGATATTTCCCGCTGTTGCATACATCTGAGTAAACCCGTAAAAATTTCGGTCGATATTGAGGTCGATATCATAAACGTCGATTTGGCGCTCCTCGACCAACTGTTTGGCGGAACTCTGAAGGAACTTGGGTACACCGCCATCGAAGTGCAGAAGAGCCGAACGTGTATCGTCATGGTAGCAAGAGGGGAGAATTTCGATGCGGGTCTTCAAACTGCTGCGCTCGTCGCTAGATAGTTCGATAAGAATGGCGGCTTTCAAAAAGCCTTCAGCCTGTTGATCCTCCTCCTGTTCACCAAAAGCCAAAGTGTCGTCGCCATGTGAGAGGGCACTTCTAAGAATGGAAATGGAGTCTGCGTCGTCGTCATCCAAAGACAGGTCGTCGAGAGCCGATTTCAACGCACCCTCCGCTCTTGCGCCAACGGGGATGCCCGTAACTCGGAAAATTGTATTTTTGCCGCGGGCAGTCATTACTGTAGGAAGTTAGGGAGGTAAATCCGTCGTAAGTCGGAGGGATCAGACTTGGCTACCCCACCGACTAAATATATTAACGATGATGCGGCTGAATGCAAGAGAACCAAAATGGAAGGACACTACTGGATACAGCAACTAGAAGCACCTTCCAAAAAGGCACCGGATTTTCAAGTCATGAGATTAAATTGGATAGTCGCGGCGCTTAAATGTCATAACTTAAAGATCCGGCGCATATATAGGGCTGATGGCTATGACTGGTGGAGAATAATCAACTACCACAACTTTAGAGCCTGTTCCGCTGCCCAATTGTGAAGTGACGAAATAAAGTTACTCCAGCGGGAGCTTTTACGAAGGGTGAATTGAATTGTAGAAGCTACTTTATCAAAAAGCTGTTTGGTTATCACAAAAGTTACTATCAAACAGTGGGTGTTGGAGCAGTTGTAGTGGAGTTTTTGAACTCTACCTAGGTAGATAAAAGTCTAACTCCATGATTTTACGATAACTTGAAGTCACTATTTTCGAGATTGCCGAACACGCAATATAACTCAGGATTGCGATATCTACCCTTGAACTCGATTTTTGTATGGTAGGTCTGACTTATACTTTGATAATCGAACGCGCTTTTGTTTGTTATTCGTCGGGCAAGGTTCCTTAAGATCATGGGAGGCTGCATATGACTGGAATATTAGTGAGAGAAGGCGAGTGATTATGAAGATGGTTGCGATTAGATCAGATAAATTAGATGTTGGATCATCAGCATCGGATATGCGTTAGGTTCAGGTCGACTGATAGCCGAACTTAATTGAAACTTCAACCATTTTTCTCACCACCTACCACAACCTTAATTCGAAGACTAGCTAAGGAGGGTATAGACTGGTAAATTGCCTACGTCATAGAACAAGGCGTAGAACTAGGAGCATCCGCGGCCGAGTGATAAATGCTAAGCCAGTTTTACCCAAAGCGTAGTTTTCTTGAGGCGTCATGCAAGTGTAAAGATTTTCAAAAAAATTAGCGTTTGGGTACTCAGGTGTACTAGTGTAGCTCCTGGAATCGAGAAATGCTTCGCATGGTGTAAATACTACTTATTGGATGAAATAATCTCAGTTGCGCTACCAAAGCTGGTCCATTAGCGCTAGCATCGGAGCTTACTCAAACTCAATTATTCTGTATAGTTTTCGCCTCCAGAAGTTTAGCTGGACGTTGAAAATTTGCTCCAGGCTCTCGATTCATCTATTCCCTGGTGTGTAACGAGTTATGGTTGATAAAACAACCATAAAATACATCTACCAAATCACCTGCTACTCTACATTTTGTAGCCAAAAAGATCGGAATTTTTGTCAATAATGAGCGCCATATAGACTTTGTTTCTACTAAGACTCAAGTAAATATTAAGGTTAGTGATCAAGCGGTGTTGTTGACTGTCAATTGTATTTTTTCATGTGGTGGCCGTTGCGATAGGTATTGTCCTGGATCCTGAATATAAGGAGCAATATTACTTAGATACCATTATGCTTCAGTATATAGAACCTCCTGGGCCTAATAACTTTGTCAATGTGGTGGGGGGTTAGAGCAAGTGGCTGTAGTGATATTCACGATATATATTTTTGGTCGGTGTTATGGTTGTTTTGTCGCCATAACTGCGTCGTTACGCACGGTGGGATAGAAGACCGATCGGACGGGCAAAGTTACCACCCGTATCAGGAATAAAAGTGCTAATCCAACCAGGGTAGTACATTTTCTATGTGTATGCAGCATATTCAAAGATCCCTTAATATTCAAGCTCGTACGCTCGTCAGGAGATAGTTGGATCGTAATGGCGGTATTCATTAACCGCTGTTGACCCTTTTCCTGTTCGCGAAAATCAAGCGTGTCGTCATCACCGCTTTTGAGTGTAACCCTATAAATCGTAATGGCACCTGTTGAAGTAAAGCAGACATACAGCCTCGTAAACCAAACGTGTGAATGGATAATCGGCGGTTCTTCTTCATAATTGGTGGGCTGCTACGTTCTATCAAGAACCGTCGAGATTGCGCATACGCGATTAGGTAGTCCGATGAGAAAAACAATGAATTCGCTCAGGACTGTTAGGCTGAAAATTGTGGCTAGACGTGTTGGGGCTGTGTTTGACAGCACCAAAAAGCCCAGATACAGCCCCACCAATTAGGTTACGCCGCATCTTCATGTACTCAGCCCCGCAAAGTTCATGCATACTGGCTGCGGTTGCAACCTTCTTCTCCCTTTATCTCCCTCTTCTCTGATCAACCCACGCAATACCCTCCCCTGGAATACAAAGACACGCCCATTTCGCCGGATCACACGAACACTCTTCCCCGAACTTCACGCTCTACGTCATCCCCGACCAGGCTCTGCCGAATGGACCCCCTGAGCACTACCGCGAGCGTGATCGCAGTCGTCACCGCAGCCTTACAATGCGCGAAGACCATCCGCGAGATCGTCTGCGGGATCCGAGATGGACCGACCCACATAGCAGAGCTGGGTACGAAGATGAGCGACATCCGCGACTTGCTGAAGCAACTGAAAGCCGTTGGGCAGCGCATTACCGGGAATGAGTTTGACGATCTAAAAGCGACCATGCAACGGTGCGCCAACGACCTGGCGATGTTCGAACGAAAGATTCTGAAAGTCCGTGAGGTACCTGGCGAGAAGAAGTGGGCAAAAGTGAAGAAGAGGATAAAGGCGACGCTGAAGGAGGACGACTTTTTGAGTATGGGACGGAAAGTGGCGCAATATATTGAGACGATTGGGGTGCAGTTGGAGATTGTTGGGACGTAAGTTGAGACGCGAGTTACTGCGGATATCGAGAACTGATTATAGAAAAATAGGGGGATGCGACTCGACCACGGAAATGCGATTGGTGTTGTGGGAGGGGAGGTGGCGAAGGTCAACAATCAGCTGCTAGACCACTCCCGACGTACAAACAGCGCAATATCGGTGCAGACTGATACACTACATACAATCCGCGATGATTTGCAGGACTCCATGAAAAAGTCGGAGACGAACTGGAACCAAAGCCACCTAGACCATCGGCAAACTATCTCGGTGCTACATCGGCAGTCGGACTATATGCAGTCTACGGACCAGCGGATCAAGGATATCAGTAATGACGCTTCGTCCCGCTGGGAAGAGTCGCGCTCTTTCCAACAAGTGACGAAAACGGCGCTCGAACGCCAAGCTGGCAAACTGGATGCTATGGAGGCATCTTCTAAGACTCAGTCTAACCGGAGTGATGCGCACCATCAGGCGACAATACAGGGCGTAGCGAGTGTCAATGATAAATTGGCAAATTTGAGCAATCTATCGTCCGAACAGTTCAGCGTAATCATTCGGATGTTGCAACAGATCGAATCGGCCCAGACCGCTACCGGCGAGAACGCGACAACTGAGGCGACAGGCAACAACGACAATGGAGATGGAAAGAAGGAACTTTCAGAAACAATTGACAGACTTTGCTTGTTGGCTGAGGAAGACGGAACAGTTCATTCTAGTGAAGCACAGTCCATCATCGAAGACCTAGAACATGTACTGGATGTTTTATCCGACTTTACCAGTTCATCGAAGGAAGATCAAAGAAAACGCAAACGCTCGGATAACGATGGAAACGAGATTACGTTGCCCGACGTCAAGAGAATGCGAGGGTTGCTTACATCCGCCTCAGCGGTTGCATTGAATCCGAAAGGTTTGCATATAACATTTTCCGTCTACCAACGACGTTTCTAATAAACTCCAGCCTATCCAAGATTGTCCCTGACCCCTGGCGCCAGATACCGCGACCAAACCCGATATACTACGCTAGAGAACGATGGCTGCAATCTGTCAGTGTTGGTTCGACATCGATATTGCAAGAAGTCAGATACCGATAACGACAACGATGATGAGGGTTTAGAAGAGTTGATTACGGGGTCTGTGACGTGCATGCCCATTAGCTCTGAGTCTCATGGAAATGCCGGTCCCATGCATCGTTTGCAGATAAGGGCGACCTTCCTGCAGAAAATTAAGAACGGCGGCTCCTTCTCTCTCTTTCCAACCTTGGCATTTTCAGCTGTCCTACCGGTTGATTCAGAAGCCTTCGTATGCGCTGGGAACGGTGATCTCCAAGGCCTAATGCGCTTGCTCAATGAAGGCAAAGCTTCTCTGTGGGATTGTGATACTAACGGTCGGCAACTACTACACGTACGTAAGCGATCGTTCTGAGTAATCGCCTAGATTATATTTTTTGACGTATATCAGTATGCCTGTCAGGACTTGCAGCTAGCGATGTGCAAGTTTCTCTTGCAGAATGGTGCCAATCCGGATTGCTTGGCCATAGACTCCGGTGGAAATTATATGTACGTTGAACTCTGAAAGACCTCGAGGTTTCAAACACTTGATTGATAGTGCACCAGACCACCGATTTGTCATGGATATAACCCATTAGAATTCGAATATAATCACAACCGGGCGTTAGAGTTCCAGCGGTTACTCATTGATGCTGGTGCTGATCCAACGCTCAGCGTTAGAGACGCTCGCTCACCTTTGGCTGAAGAACTACTGGCGACTGATAAATTAAGTATGGTAAGGCTGTTCTCTCTATTTATCATCCGCTCTCTGACGTTGGCTGAGGGGCTTTTGGAATTGCTTGTTGATCGCGGCGGCCACTTCGTTCAACTGAACGACTCCATTGATGGATGTGGCAACACCCCACTGATGCTATCGGTCTGGAGCGCTTACAGTGATGAAAGGTCACCTATAATTGCAAGTAAGGTTGCATTACTTCTCAAACGCGGCGCTAGTCCGCGGGTCAGTAATCACCACGGGAATACGGTCCTTCATATCGTTCCCGAGAGAAGTACTCGAGTTCTTACAGACACATCCTACAGCAGAGAACGTTACAATGTTCTCATGGCAGTTATTGGGGCGGGCGCAGACGTAACTGCTCGCAATCTGGCCGGATATACGGTCTCCGATTATGCTTATATGTGGGATCGAGGTGCAGAGTGGGAGGATGTTCTTCGAGCATCCGGTTATGATCCATCTGAAGTATGTGGTGTGAGCAATCAACAGCCAAAAGCGGAAAGGAAGGGAGATATATGGGGGAAAAAATATACGGTAATTTTTGGCTCACGCAGATATCGATTGTGTCAAGCATGTAAACAGACAGATTTTAGCATATAAATAGTTGAAGAGGAAGTCTGAGCGTTGGGTTACGGGCGTGGCGGGATAACGGGCGTGGGGGCTGCGGGGAATTCGGATAATTCCGAGAGTAGATTCCAAAAATAGATAACCTTATTCTAAGTTCTCGGAAGCATCCGGAAAGCTGCACCACCAACTCATGGGGTGAAACTCTGGTTGTGTTCTGCTGCGTCTTCCAAACCCAAAAGCCCGACTGCCGCCAACCCCACACAATTTCTGGGATCGATATACTCCCGACCGATGTACTCGACTTCAATTTATTCGGGCTATGCACGTTTCCGTGATAAAAGAAAGCCGACTTGTTTCTTCATCCCGACGGCGGAAATCGAGCATCACTACGTGGATTCCGAGGGGCTAATTAAATAACTGCCTTTTCTACAATGCTTGCAATAACTCAGTCATTGATGTCATTATACACCTGTTGACATCAAGACGAAACGAAGCTCAACAGTGCATGATGGGAATATGAGATTGACTGGTTGATTGACTGATTGGCTGATTGATTGATTAAACCATTTAGATTAGAGGGAATGACCAGAACAAGATGATTTGCGGTGGAGAAAGCCATTTATCATTGGACACAAGGAAGGCTAACCCGCTTACCCCACAAAGTTGCGTGCCGCTCTTACAACTACCTTTCCCCATACACCACAATCAACAATGTCTAACGCCTATATTGTCTCTCTTCCGGCTGTCCCCCCTCCCCTTCTCCACTAACAGTGCTAGATCACCCTCAACCCCAACACCAACAAAGCCGCAGTCACGAAAGACCTTACTAACGCCGACATCACGATTACACAGGAATATATGCGACATTTTTTCGGCTTTCAAGTACTACTCATCTCCCTTGGCAGATTCCGACGGAGGTTGACAAACTTTACTGAGTGAAAGCTCGGAGCTAGTGTCGAAACTCTCGATTACTGTTTCGAAGCCTTAAAGAATCAAGTGTATTAAGGTGATATTTGATGCTATGCAGGGTAGAGACGGATTTGGGGAAAGGGGGGTGTGGCGCATAACGCAACAGGAATAGCGGTTTTATGCGTTCTGGTAGAGATGAGGCGGAGTCGTCTTTTGTCAGATAAACATATGTTTCAAGAGGTATTGGAAATAAGCGAGCGTAGGTGTTGGATATTGCTAGCAGCTATTACACGGTAGCTAGTTGCGTCGGGGGAAAGATAGGCCCGGACAGGTTTAGCAGTCTATCATACGTCTAAGATGTATACAAATTCAGCGTCAGCAACCGAGATTGCCGGAATTTATGCGCGCGGAAGTTGGTCTGCTGTGTTTTCCGCGTGAGTCACCCAACTTCTGCAGCCATATAACCATTCCCCGCTTCCCTCCCACGGGATCTACCTCAGAACCACCCACAGATTCTCCAAATGTGTCCTCCGACTCCATCATCCATCACCTACAGACTCTCCAAACTTACTTTAGACTCCACCACCCCAGATTCTTCAAACATGTCCGAAGACACCATCCATCCCTCCCTCATCTCTACATCCTAGCTTATAGCGCTAGACCCCCGCCAGAAACTACATCGTCATCTCTAAGCGTGACGCCGACGAACAGGCAGTAATAAAGCTACTTACCGAAGCCGGCGGAAAGAACCCCCAATTACTTGGCTGGTTAGATGCAATTCCCCCCCTCGCTACACAACTAACAACGGGGGAAATAGTGCTGAATTTTCAGGTTATGCTGTAGGCGTCATTATGAGCCATGAGAGCATCGTCGTTTGCATACGGAATGGTGACCCGTATACTGCCGGAACAACGGCGCCATGAGGTTTTGCAATAATAATGGGGTCGGTGTCGAGCGTAGGCAAGATGTGTTAAGTGATGAACAACTAAGGGCGATCTTGCAGGAGGTGACTGCGGCGAAAAAACTTTATATGATGAACATAAGAAGAGTAGAGGATGGGATGCAACTTAGCTTTAACACGGAGCCCCAAATACCGCTAGAACAACGGAGTCCGGAGGTTCTACGGTAACTATGGAAGAGGCCCAAAGGGTCGATCCCAAAAGCACGGTGAAAGAGTTGGATGAGGAACAGATGAAGATGCACTTGCAGCAGGTAATGGCGACGAAGAAAATATCTGAGATAGGAGTGACTGAGCAAGATTAAGAATTATGACGGTTGATGGTCGTACGAAGCGGAGAGAAAAAGACTATAAGCGAGTGCAACTCGGCACAGTAGTAGTTATTGCGTGTGGGGGCGTACATATTTTATGCCCCATCCTCAATGTCCTAAAGCAACTCTAGAAAGGCAAGCAGAGAACTTTACTTGCATGCTCGGAGTTAGCGTTACATACCGGGATGTTAGATCGAACGTTATTCCGCCGTACACTTCATATTCACGTGCCAAACCCGGATCAACATTACTCCGCCCCCATCAACTTACCACTGGATGCCTAAAACAACGTCATCTGCCCCTTTCTTGATCATCCATTTCTAGCTAACCGTGGTAGATCTACCCTAAGATAGGCGCCGACAAAGGAGGCGTCTAAGAACGAGATTACCGATGCAGCAGAAGTCATTTACGAGACTCAGAAATCACTATTCTGCAGAATCCCCACCATCATTAAAAGAATGCGCCAATTGTACTAAAATCAGGAACAGAGTTGAATCCTCCCAACGGCTGGGTTCAGAATCTACATTTCTATAAGAGTATCACAAGTTGTGAGAGCGCTGCTGGCCGGTAGTGACAATTGGCGATGATGGTTTGGTCCTTAAGGGAGAACAGGTGGAGGGGAGAGTGTGGGAGGCGAGGTCAGAAGGAGTAGATTAGATAAGATCGATATGCTGAATTGATAAGACGAGTAGATGAACGCATCTAGTAGCGGAGTAGCTGGGGTGTGAGACACGTGTGAGACACGTGTGATACAGAGACAAAAGCATAAAGTGGTACACAGATCTAGGCCCCACACCGCATCTACCCTGTCTTTCATTATCTACAACCCCGCAAGAAACCCTGTAATTGCGCTAGCTAAGGGTCATCTTCGATCCCGCATCTCTCTACCCAGCAGCATATTGCTTTTGATGTCGTAGCTGAGGCCCCTTTTGTCACCGCAAAAATTTAACTCTGATTCCTTGTCCAAGGTGAACCGGCCATCGGTACTCGGGAAGCCTTTAGTGGTCCTTCCTGAAGTTAATCCCTAACACACCAAAATATCCATCAGTTACACCCTTCACCCACCCCCTCATTCCCGATAACACTACCAGATCACCTTTAAGCCCACCACCAACGAGGGGGCGTTCAAAGGGATCGTGGGTGCACCGCCGGCGGAACGATTCTGCGAGAATCCTCGACTATAATTCCCGTTAACCCGCTGTGGCGCCCCATTCATGGGAAGATTGCAAATACCGAACACCCCATTGCAGCACGTTCGGTGAGACAGGTGTGAACAGGAAACAGTGGGTTCAGACTTATGGACACAATGGCTTATATTCTCTAAATGGGATTAAACACACGTGATAAACAATAAGGAAATGATTCGCGATTCAGATGTTTGCTTTATTGGATGAAATAATTTTAAATTGAGAATGTAATTATCCGAAAAGATCCATTGCATTGCGGACAGCGCATGAGCCTAAGCGAATACTCAAACCCCTCTCCATCTCTAAGCATACGACCTCCCAGCCATCTCACTCATCTCAGCTACATACCTCTGATTCTTCCCTGCTTAACGAAGTAATTAGCTCTAACCCCCTTGCAATAATGGACTCACCCACCGCTCGCTTCCTCATCTCCAACATCTGGTTCAGCTGGCGCTCATGTAACCAGGTATTCATTTCAGCCATATGACAAACAGCCCGACTCTGTTGCACAATCCTAAACTCCGTCTCGATTTCGCGCTTCCATACGCTGCCGACCAGGCCCTCTACCCTCTTACCCAGTAAACACCAACTCGCATCAACTTCCCCCCTCACCCACTCGAGGTAATAGTACCATTTATCAAACGGACACAGTACCGAACGATCCCCCACCATCCGGCCCTCCCTCGTCCGTCTGTCTATCAGTGTCTTCAGCGTACCGACCTCATCCCCTATTACGATACATACCGCCTCATCCAGTCGAATTAACACAAATCACCGTACCCAAGAAAGATATGTCACAGCGCGCCCAGCTGTTTGGAGGATTGCAGTGCCTCGATTGCAGCAGAGGAGGCGGGAGAACGGAGGTTCTAGGTGAATCGTCGGGTATTCTAGCGCGAGAATTATCCGCGGGAGGGGGAGAAAGAGATTTCGGCCGGTGGGTCGTCGGGTAGGGTTCCGCCCGAGATGGTGGAGGGGAGGTACTAGCTGGCTTTTGGGGTTGGTTGGGATAGGGTGAGGAACGGTGAGGTACTAAGGTAGGGACTCCGGCAGTAGATACGCTTGGTGGAGGGACACCAGACGAGCCGCGGGATTGAACCGTGGTGGAGGTAGCCGGATGTGGAAATGAAGTTGTGAGCTTCGGAGAGATTGTCCTTGGGGTTGAGTCGATTTGCTGTGAGGAGCTGGATTGGGTGTGTGGGGGGGATGGATTTAGCCGATGGGAGAAAGCTTCTTTCCCCGCCCACGTCACTGTGGGTTACGTTTGGGACATCGAGTGGTTGTGGATGGTGCTCTTGTTTCAGCAATTAGGAGTAGGTAGAGGGGACGAACTGGTACATCTCGTAGTCACTTGCTATGAGCCAGGAAGAAGAATCCACCTCAAACACAAAGATAACCGTCTTGAATATTAATGTGATTGAGAAGTTTTTGATGATGCGGAGCGCGAAGAGTTCAAGTCGAGGAAGCGGAAAGAGCTGTACCCGAGGGAGAAGTTAGTGCTGGGAAGGAGGGTGAGGGCTCATATAGCGATTTCATTCATGCGCGCTGCGCATGCTTGTCAATACGTTCTCCTAACTTGACGCTGTTGTTGTTGTTTATTCATACTGTATTCACTCTTACTAGAGTATGACAGGACCTAATACCCCCTCCGCCTCCGAGTGAGCCGGCTAGATGGCAGAGCTCCCCCCCCACTACCCTTCATCCCCGCTGGCAAATGAAAGTTAAGAGATAGGAAAGAAAAGGAAAGAAGAGAAAAGAAGAGAACAGATCCAAGTCTGCTGGCACCGCCCCCCGCACCTGAGTCAGCCTTGGCGCCTGCTCCATACTGTGATTCATTTGGGTGGGAACTTCCTGACTTCAGGAGCCACCAGGAAGTTGACCACCGCATGGTTGCACTAGTGCACGGAAAGCACATCAGAGACCTGCACGTGTTGGCATCTGCTCACTTTCTAGCCTGTCACCTGTCCCACCCTCTTCCAGAGTGCTTTCTGTTGGTCTGTCCACCAGCTGCAATGGTGGAAGAAATGCACCTGTGTCTGGGCCACTGCCTCTTTACACCGGCAGCATTTGTTGCCCTCTCGGTGGCTGAACCGTCTCATTAGTACTGTAGTGGTTGCATACTCACACATCAGCAACGACCCTAGTTTCCATCAGAAACACCCGGGTGTTCCGGACGGCTCTGACGGCTCTGACGGAACCTCATACCCTCTGACGGAGAATTACACGCTACACGTCGCGTTGCACACGTACCTCCTGTACTTTCTGGTGATGTATACGCACGATCAGAACGACACGTGTGTTACACTCTTCGCAGTGGCTGCAGTTATACTGAAGCCGTTTACACAACGCCTGGCTTTTTTGGGAATGCTGCGCATGCGCCTGGATATCGTAGCTACTACTTATCGTTCAATGATTTTCAAAACATATGCATTCAGTTTGTATTCTCATCTATATATCTATGTATCTATATAGCTACCTGTCTACACACGGTATATCTGGACTGGCAGCACACGGTGATTGTCAGCAATTCGAGGTGCGCCTGAAGATGACGATCGAGTGAACGTCCACCTCTGTTACCCCTGGACCTCCGTACACCTGCCGTCGCCCATTAACAATGTACTTGGAGGCCGTGATCGAGCGAGTGGAGAGATGCACTTGGAGGCCGTAATTGAGCGCGTTTGGAGATACACTTGGAGGCTGTGATTGAGCGAGTTTGGAGATGCACTTGGAGGCCGTGACCGAGCGAGTTTGGAGATGCACTTGGAGGCCGAGATCGAGAGAACTCAGAGATGCACCTGGAGGCCGTGATCGTGCGAACTTGGAGGCCGTAATCGAGCGAGTTTGGTGATACAGTTGGAGGCTGTTATTGAGCGAGTTTGGAGATGCACTTGGAGGCCGTGATTGAGCGAGTTTGGAGATACACTTGGAGGCTGTGATCAAGCGAGTTTGGAGATGCACTTGGAGGCCGTGATCGAGTGAGATTGGACGAGTACTTCGAGGCGATCGATGGACGGCGCGGCTGGTGCTGAGACTCTATTCATCAGTTAGTTAACTCCCAACCATGGGAATGTGACAAGGTGACTTTACTTTTAAGCTGTCATAGAGAGCTGGCTGATGGCGGTCGATCGTGTAAGGAGGCACGCCGGAAGCTGAAGCGACATTCAGGGGTCAACTCATAATCATGAGAATGAAGGGAAGACAAACAATCTTGGGTGGATGCTGTACTCGGTGTCAACTCATGATTATGCCATGGAGAGATAGAGAGGGATGACTTAACTTTGTATTCTGCGATGATGGTTGAGATGTGGATGAGAAAGAGAGAGATGGGGGATGAAGATGAGAATGATGTGGAGGATACGAGCAGATATGAGAAATCAGGGGTACCACTTGCCTGATTGGGTTGGGAAGACCTCATATGGTGTTATTACACGCCGGATCGGGACTCGTACCTGCCATATCGGGGATGGTAAATTGACTCGCACATGAAATTCTCTCAAGTCCCATTTTCCCAAGATGATTTGTCCCATCTCTCCCTTTCTCGTCCTCAACTCTACCATCACCTAAGAACACGAAGTTATGTCATCCCTCTCTATCACTCGATGCCACAATCGAGAGTCAACCTGGCTTGAGGAGCGTAGGATGAGGGTGAGAAGATATGATACTACGCGGCCGCGAGGATCCACGAAATCGTGGAAAGAGCGAGTGAGATCAAAAGATGGGAAAGATAGAGTGTGTATTTTGTATAATGCGATGATGTCTTTCTACTCCGGGGTCTGCATTGCAATCCCGATGCAAGCGTGTACCCAATGAACCCATTCCGACGTATGGTCACAGTTGGCCACAACGCTACAGTGTTTGATTAAAATAGGAGACCGACAGAGTGAGAAGAAACAACAAAACGGAGATCGGAGGGCGATATGCAATGCGACACGTGGTATTGATGCTGGGTGCGGAGTAATCCGCCACCGGGGTGTCTCTGATGGCTCTGATGGATCCCGTCCACTCTGATAGAGCCATTCCGCCCAGGCGGAAATGTTTTTTGCTGATGCACTTTAGTCAGTAGAATCTGATTGCCAGTGACATCACTCTTGTTATCGGAACAGGTCTTTTGGTCCCTGTCGCACCCTTCAGTCTGTAGCTGAATTACTTGCTGCACTTGTCAGCCTCCCACTTTGCTTTGACTGTTGAGTTTCCCTTGGAGATTTGCCTGGCTCTAGTCGAGGCTGAGGTGAATGGCTGCTCTATCACGGACTCTCTGCTTGTGTCTCGGCCCTGGTTTGCCTAATGGTCTGCTTCTTTGTTTCCGGGAATGCCAGAGTGTTCCAGGACCCAGTGGATCGCAGTTGCGATGTGGTGGGTACGGAGAGCCTGTGCTCTTCGATCGATCCGCCTCTCTAATTGCTGCTCTGTGCCCTGCCCTAGGTGTGTGGTTCATCTAATTGTGGCTTCTGGGCCGTGAAAGACTGCCACCAATTCCACCCCATGCTGTGGCAGTATTGGTCTTTCCTTGACTGTCTCCCCAAGCGGGAGTCCAATTCCCCACAGCTCGGCATCGAAGACCTCCATAAGTCCAGTGACCGGATGACTGCGGCAGGTCCTCCATTCATTCCCGTGCTTGAATACTACTGCTGCTGCCAATTGGCTGTGGTCAGTGCGTGATCCATCTGTCCACTACGTCCAGACTCCCACCCCGACTTTTGCTTCCTTCTCCCTTGCCCAGCGTTGTGTGGCTCTCTTGGCTGTGCTTTTGTCATCCCATATAATGGTTTTAACCACTGGTTCTTTGCCCCCCAACTTGACACATGTGCCGAGCTGAAGAAATAGTTGTCAGTGAGTGCAAAAACGTTCGCTATTTCTAACCGACCCTAGCCAGGAGGCGGCAGATTGTCCCGTTGCTTAATGCTTTTTCCGACAGAATAATATCTATCTTTCTTAAACATAATGTTCTTTGCCAGTTACCAGTAAGCATGGGGGACTAACTCTGGTGTTATACCACAACATAGAGTGAATGATATTCTCCGTAGAAAAAGATGTTGCAATATGAGGAGAACCGTGTGCGTGTATAGACTAAGATACAGAGAGAAGAGAGAAGGAGAAAGACGCGAGTTATATATGAGAGAGAAGTGTGCCCCCTACTACCAGCCCCGCTAGTGGTCAGCTCTATATATACACCCAACAGATGTTAGTTGAACTGGCTGAGTGACCTAGTATGCTTGCAGTTCATCCTCCGCATACTAGCTAGACCATCACCAACCCTGCAGAATTTCAAGCCATAATTACTGCTATGTACCTAGATTCTGAAGATCGAGAATCACCAACACTTCGGCATCGGTATCTATGAATTCCAGCGTTTTGCATGTTGTGTTGTATCCGTATTGCCATCGATGAGACTTTTGAGACTTATGTTACTTAGTAATTACTAGGCCGCATGCAGTGTAGTGATGCGTACCTGCATTTCCCGATCTTTTACATGTTTAAGTAATTGCGGACAATGCCGAGATGCCCACCCACGCAAAAAGTACCGAGGTTATTGTTACATGTTTGATCGATATAAACACCCGCCAATGCACACCACATCAATGAAACAGCCAAAACTATATTATTATAAGACCCACCGATGCCCTGTAGCGAAGTTTGCGAAGACAAGGTGGGTACTATTCATACACGCTCATATGAGCGTTATGCACTAGGTTGTCGGAATTTACCGCGTGTAACTTAGTACTAGTCAATTCAGCCGTTTATTTCACGTGCTAAACCCCAGCCTTCCAACCTTACCCCGCACCACACTTCACCATTCCATGCCTGAAAACTACGTCGTCTGTTCCTCCCTCGTTCATCCATCTTTACTTAAGTAGCTAACTGTGGCAGATCTACCTCAAGGCAGGCGCCGACAAAGAGGCGTTCAAGAAGGAGATTACCGATGCCGGTGGAAAAGTTACATACGAGTACTCGGAAGTCGCGGCTCTGCGGTATGCCCTCGTTCGGTTCTACACTCGAGTAGATATGGATGTTCGCTGAATTCTGGGAGCTGAGTTGAGCTGCCCGACGGCTGGGTCCGAAATTTACATTGTTATAAGAGTATCAAGAGTTGTGAGAGGGCTGCTGGCCGGTAGGGGTTGTTGCATGATCCTCACCGAGCTGAGCTTCAGCTGAGCTGATGTCAAGGCACACAGCCGGTAGGGCATAAGGCACCCAACTACCTTGTATATATCTCGCGTCTTTCTCCTGCTCTCCAGTCTCTGTACATAAGTCTATTCACACGGTTCTCCCCTTCCATATTTCAACAGGGGTACTCCTGCTCGTGAGGATGTAGTACTCTTTATAGACGCAGCGTGAGGGTACGTGTACATGTTCAGCGTACTAGAATACATAAATTCAGCAGCACCCTATTCCATCGAAAACGTGACGTTGCATAGCCGAAGCACATGTTCTGCAAAGAAAGGTAATACATGACCCACCTTGCCCCACATCTCCGTTCTCACCCTTTATACCACAACTCGCAACGTAAACATAACCTACAACTTCAACGATGACCCAAGTCTACATCGTCCGTGCCCCCTGCATACATCTCTTTCTCAGCTAACGGTACTAGATCAAACCCAAAGAAGATGCAGACCAGGAAGCATTCAAGGAGGGTCTCACAGATGCCGGCGTAAGGATTGTTGCCGACTATGCAGAAACTTCGTATTTTAGGTATTGCCCACTCTATCTGCCAAGATCTGACAAGCGACTAAGGACTAAGGAGGCTGGGACACAGTGTCGAGCTTTCCGATCACGGCGCCAACATCTTAGAGAACCATAATGACATCGAATTTATTGGGCCGAATAGTCTACCTAGTAGGTAGATGACCGGAAGGAACAAGGAGATCCCGGTCTGGACGGTTGTTTAGTAGTGTTTTACCATAAATTTGGATACATCTAGTGATAACTATTCTACTCGCACAAGCTTCCCAAAAGTCCGTCTAGTCCAGGCGGAGCTCCTCCTGACTCGTGACTTTATGATTTCGGGGTGGCAAAATCATGGACTACAGAGACTAGGACATATTGTGTTTCCCTCAGAATACTTACTGTTGCTATGAGGCCTAGAACGAGGCCTAGAGAAGTCTTTCGGAGTCACCGATACATGCCTACACAAATTCTCACTCTCGCCGCCCCTCACTGTTCCACATCGTTGGTGAATCACCTTGTCCGGGGATAGGACGCCCCATCTGCGGAATGGGTGGTTTTTGGCATGATCCGGCATTGGGACACCCCTTCACAGAACCTACCAACAAGGTGGTACTTTGTCTGTTACCTGCGGTTGTCATGTCACCATTACAACACAATCATCACTCAGACAAATCAGTCCGCAAGTCATGATCACCATTTCACCATCGCTATTGACACTACCACCATGCCATCACCACCACCACCCCAACCGCCACTACCTATTGTACTCTACTTATCTTGGCTTAATTAGCTTAATACTTGGTGCAAAAAATGAAAAAAAAATAAAAAAATGAGCGAGGAATTTCTGATGGTGTTGAGAGTGCAGCATATTTTTTTTTAACGATGGTAAACGTCAATAGAGTGGTAGTGATAACGTAGGCTAATTTGTGTGGGTGATGGTGTTGTGGTGGTGGTATATGACAACCGAAGGTACAACACAAAGTACCACCTTATTGGCAGATTCTATGAATGGGTGCCCCAACAACGAATCACGCTAAAAACTACCCATTCCGTAGATGGGGTGCCCAGCACATACCTTCGACAACCACCCTCTCCGCCTGGTTGTGCCAAGCTTTTCCCCTCGCGGGGCAAAGCGGGGTTTTACTTTGGCTTCATCACCGACTTTGTGTGTGTCCGCCTGTCCTGTACCGCTTCTCTAGGTGCAGGAGGGGTGTATTCTAGTCCACCGATATATCGACAGACGTCCTTTTACCACTCAGCATCGACACCAATCGGTAGTCCCCCTTCTGGGGCAACTCGCCTTCTTTCGACTGTTTTACGCCAGGTACGAGGAATTTTCTTTCGACAATCAACGACATACTGGCATACCTTGCGTCGCATACTTCAGTGAAGACTATTATGAGGGGTGTGTGATCAACGCGAGATTGCCAACGAGCGAAAATACAAACCACTCGCCAGGCCCAGCACGCCTCAGCCCTACGATGGATAGCCCGCCATGTATATCCTAGGGAGTTTTTCAGTCCCGGACCTACGAGTTCCTGTGTCGCCCTTGTCGGCACGGTTGGGGTATTCCACTGCAATAACATCAATGAGACCCTGGAAAAGGCCATAGCGAGGGATTTTAATTGGGCGGTCGTCGAATTGGGGCACCAAGGTTATAATTTAGGAGTGGAGCTCGGATTAAAAGCCATAGAGGGCATCACGGAGGAAGAGGCTATCAACAATCACCTGGCGATACCTCCGTCACCGGCTGGACGGTCGATACCTGTTGGAGACTGGGCCGAGCAAACAAGATTGGGGCAAGGGGGAGAGTGCAGTTTTTGCGGGGGGCGTGGCAATGCGACTTTGCCGTGTGGGTGTTAATTTCGGGGCTTCGGGTTTTGTCAGATTCTTGGGGTCTTTAGAGTTTTCATTTGCGCGGAAGCGGAGCGGAGGGGAAA
>Ga0307515_10002967_pt1 | contig 35989 bp, 20 predicted proteins | sample 17_EM_MG_FD_194513 | JGI IMG/M metagenome (GOLD analysis project Ga0307515, IMG submission 194513) | Populus trichocarpa ectomycorrhiza microbial communities from riparian zone in the Pacific Northwest, United States - 17_EM | ecosystem: Host-associated > Plants > Roots > Unclassified | place... | reverse complement strand
ACACCGAACTTGGTGAACGCGGCGTCGGCCGTGCTCGGGGTCACTGCGGTCACCGGCGCCCCGGTCATCGCCGGCGTGCCGTAGGGCAGCGCGGCGAGCTGGACCGCCGTGCTCAGGATCGTCTGGGTCTTGAACGTGTACGCCATCGCCACCTTGGCGCGGCCGGTGCCGGCGGTGGTGAGCTTGTCGAGCACCGGCTTGAGCTTGCCGCGCATGTCCTCGAGTTGCTTGGCCGTCGCGTCATCCAGGCCGGGCACCACCGAGTGGCCACTGGCCACGAGCGGGTTGTAGAACTTGAGGATCTTGGCCGGCAAGCCGGAGCCGAGCGCGTTGCCCGCCTTGTCGAGGATCCCGGTGGTCATCACGACCGCGTAGTCGGTGTTGTCCTTGAGCGGCTTGGTCCGGAACACCGAGGTCGGGTCGCCAGCGGTCGCGCCGGCGGGCTGGATCGCGATCACCGGCGACCGCGCGCCGACCACGCTGCAGCCCTCGGTGAACTCGCAGGGCTCGATGATCAGGGTGTTCGGATCGACCTGGACCGGGTTGGCCTTGTCGGTCAGGTCGAACAGCATCAGCGTGTCCTTGGTGACGGTCGACGCCTTCACGAGGTCCGACGTCGGGCCGAGGATCGCGCCGGTGGTCGAGAACCCGTCGAGCGCCTGGAACCCTGCCGCCGCCGGGTTGGGGCAGTGGCCCGTCGAGTCGAGCGTCGAGCCGGCCAGCGTGCACGCCGCGAGCGCCGACAGCTTGCCGGTGGTGAGATCGCGGAGCAGGTCGATCGGCAGCGGCACCTTGCCGGTGGCGGCGTCGATCACGACGTTGGTCACCGGCGCACCGATCTTGAAGCTCGTCGCGATCGCCAGCTCCTGGTGCGGGAACTTCTTGTCGGCGACCGGGAACACCGAGAGGTCGTAGAACCCACGCACGAAGTCGAGCTGCTTGCCCTGCTTGAGGGCCTCCTCGGCACTCCCGAACTGCGCCCGCAGCAGGCCGAGGTTCCTCAGATCGCTCAGATCGACGTCCTGGGCCAAGAGGTTGAAGACCTGCGACGCGTGGACCGGGAGGTTGTCCTTGGTCTTCACGCCGTTGGCGCCGCCGCGAATGACCAGCGCGTAGGAACCCGTGGGCCACGGCGTGCGGCCCTGGTGGTGGATCGTCAGCGTGCCGTGCGTCCCGTCGCTCGACACGACGTAGTCGGCGGCGGTCAGCGGCTCGAGCGGGACCTCGACCTGGCCGGACGCCGTGCTGTTGACGACGTAGAAGTTGCCGGCGGTGAAGCTGGTGAAGTCCAGCTCCGGTGCGGTCTGGACCGCCGGGTCCTTGCCGAAGAAGTCGGTCTTGGTGAAGTCGATGGTGATCGCGACTTCCTGATCGTTCGGAAACTCGCCGCTCAGCGCCGGCTCGTCGGCCCGGTGGTAGCCGCTGAACGCGTACAGGAGATCGGCCTGGATGCACTGCGGCACCTGGGAGCTGGCGTCTCCTCCCGCACAGACGCCGTTGACCGGGTTCAAGAACACCAGGTCGTTGGGCAGCGGGACCTGGCTCGTGGTCGGATCGAACACCGCGGTGACCACCGGTCCCTTGTCCACGGTGTCGTTACCGACCACGTCAGGTGCCGAGCAGGCACCCATGGCCAGCGCCAGGCCAGCCGCCGGCGCGATGAAAGATAGGCTCCTAAGCATGGCTCTCTCCACAGTAGTAGTGATGGTCATGGTGCCTTGAAGGTCTGGATCGACACAGCAGCGCTGGTGATCTGGTTTCCGAATGCGTAGTCGAAGTAGCTGTTCTTGATCCACTGGCCGAGCAGGTCTGGCCCCGGCGCCCCGGTCGGGCCGTCGCGCTGCGGACCGGGCAGCTGCATCCGCACCTTGGGCGCGGTCGGATCCATCAGCGAGATGTGGCGGACGTTGCCACCGGAGCCGTACGGGAAGCTGAGCCCGCTGCCGGACAGCGACGGGCTGCCGACATCGACGGTGAACGCGCCGCCGGGCCGCGCGTACGGGCCGGGCGCGTAGCTGGTGGTCACCAGCGCGAGCAGGCTGACCGGCTGGATCGTGTGGACGCGGCCCCAGATCCACTTGTTGGGATCGGTGCCCAGCGACGCGGCGATCGTGCCGTAGGCCTGGACCAGCGCGGTCAGGATCTGCGCGCCGCAGGTCCGGGGCACGACCGTCGCACCGGCCGCGTTGACGTCGTTGCAGAACGACGTGCCGGGCGCGCCGTCGGGCAGCCCGACCAGGAACAGGATCGCCTTGAGCGCGGCGAGCCCGTTGATGCCCTGGCCCGCGACCCTGAGGTCGTCGGCGAACACGTTGGTCACGAGGGTGCGGAGGAACGCGTGGAACAGGAAGCAGCCCGCCGAGTTCTGGAGCACCGTGGCGTTGGTCTCGGCCGGGCCCTTCGGATCGGTCCCGACCACCGCCGAGGGGCAGTCCCAGCCGTTGGTCGCCCACTGCGCGAGGAGCGCCTTGGCCGCGCCGAGCTCGGGCGGGGCCCCGGTGGCCGGCAGCGCCGCGATGATCGGCGCGAACGCCATGCCCGGCCGCGACACGTGGTCGGCCTGGATCTTCTCCATGTCGGCGAGCGACACGCTGCCGTTCGCGGCGATCGCGGCCTCGATCATCTGCTCGATCCGCGTGGCGCGGAACCCGCTGGAGTCGCTCCAGTCGAAGCTCAGGTACGGCGGCTCGGACGCTGCCGGGTCGGGGAGCGGATCGTTGTCGTCGGACACGCCGAGCGGATCGGCGTTCGCGGTGAAGAAGTAGCCCTTGGCGGGATCCTTGCCGAACGGCAGCTGGGCGTCGGCGATCCAGCACGCGGCGAGGTTGCCGGCCGGGTTGTCGCAGTGGCTGCCCGGCGGGCCCCACTCCGCGGAGCCGTCGCCCGGCAGCGGCAGCCAGGGCCGGAGCGGCGTGTCCTTGACCGCGAACGGCCGGACCGGGACCAGGGCGTGCGGATCGTAGGCGATGTGGCCCTGGTCGTCGGCGAGCACGAAGTTCTGCGCCCCGGTGGCGTAGTTCTTGAGAGCCTCGATCGCCGCGGTGACGTCGACCGCGGTGTTGAGCCCGTAGAACGCCTTGAGGTCCTGGGTGTTCGGCTCGTGGCCGGTCCAGCGGAAGCTGATCCCCTTGCCGGTGGCGTCGGGGGCCTGGATCACCGGCCCGTGGTGCGGGACGACCAGCACGAACGCCGGCACGCTGGGCAGCCCGGGGTGCGCGGTCCGCACGGCCGGATCGCCCGCGTTGACCAGCCCGGCGGCGCCGGGGCCGACGCGGACCTGGAAGGTCTGCGGCGCCACGATCGTCGAGACCGCGCCGTTGTTGAACTGCACGCACGGCGAGGTCGTGCCGGCGGGACAGGCCGCCTGCGGCAAGAACTGCTCGAGGTAGACGTCGGTCACGTCGTAGCCGACCACCGTGACGCCCCAGCCGACGTGCTCGCCGCGGCCGACCAGCGCGCCCGGGATCCCGGGAAACGAGCCGCCGGTCAGGTCGAGGTGATCGGACGGGGTGGCCGACTTCATCGCCGCGAGATGGAACAGCGGCGGGTACTGCAGCGACAGGTGCGGATCGTTGGCCACCATGGCGACGTGCGAGGTCGACCTGGCCGCCGCCACCGCCCAGTTGTTGGAGCCGACGGTCGCGTCGGCCGGCCGCAGCCAGTCGCGCAGCGTCGCCGTGCTGTTCGCGGTCGCGCGCAGCACGTTCCGCCAGCCCGACAGGTCGACGCGGGGCCGCCGGGTCTTGCCCGCGATCGCCGCCGGCGCATCCGCGGCAGGCGCGGCTAGGTGGGTCCCGGTGGCCGACAGCGTGTGGCCCCGCTCGCTCGGCGGCGCCGCCGCCCGGATGTACGCGTTGAACTTGCCCAGGTCCACGTGGGTTCCGCCGGGGCCGTAGGTCAGCGCGAACGTGCCGTTGGCCGACTCCGCGCCCAGGCTCTCGGACAGCTGGAACTGCTGCAGCCGGGCCAGCGCGAGCGTGTCCTGCGCGGTCCAGTCGGGGATGTCCGCCGCGGTCAGCGGGAACGGCAGCTGGCCGTACTCGCCGGGCAGCGCCCCGTGGCTGGCGCGCAGCTCGCCGATGTAGGCGTTGACCCCGACCACGAAGGCGTCGAGCAGCGCCTTGGTGGTCGGATCGACCGACTTGACCAGCTCGCCCTCGAGGCGCTTGCCATCGCGGGTCGTGAAGAACGTCCGGAACTGGACGTCCTGGGACAGCCCGTCCTGGCCGATCATCTCGGACACCCTGCCCCGCGCCACGCGGCGCAGGAAGTCCATCGGGAACAGCCGGTCGCGGGCCTGGAGGTAACCCTGGGCGGCGACGCAGTCGACCGCCACAGCGCACTGGATGTGCGGGATGTCCATCGCGTCGTACTGCACCGTGACCGGCGCGGTCAGGCCCGGGATCGTCTTGCTCGGCGGCACCGACGCGATCTGCACGCTGGCGGTCAGCGGTCCGGCGGTCGCGGTGAGGGTGGCCGTCGCGGTCCCCAGCGGCGGCGCGTACGTGACGTGGAAGCCCTTGGTGCTCGACAGCGCGCCCATCGAGTTGTTGGCCGCGGCGCCGCCGGTGAGGGTCCAGCTCACCTCGTCGCTGTTGTTGACCTGCACCGCGGTGAACACCGTCGGCTCGGTGATCGGCGCCGTCAGCGGCGAGGGCGTGATGGTCAGCGATGGTGCGGAGCTCGACGAGCCCGAACCGCATCCGAACAGCGACGCCGTCAGACAACAAGCAGTCGCGACGATCAACGAGCGCATCAACATCTCCAGGCTAGCGAGGTCCGGTAGTTCCCAAGGCACACACGCATCGTGGAGCGATACGGTGGTGCAGCAGTCTATTCCTTTACCCAAGGAACGTGGCGCTTGTCGTGGTCGATGTCGGGGAAGTCCTCGACGATGCCTCGAGACGCGTTCATGACGCATCACGGCGCCGCTCGCCTACACCGGACGGCGCGCCGTGCGGCGGCGCCCGAGCGGAACCCGAGGCGACGACCGCCGGCGGGTCCGCGGCCGCGGTATCGTGGGGCGTGCTCGAGCGACCCGCGGAGGCCGGCGCGCCGCGGGCCGGGGCGCCGCGGCCGGGGATGATCGCCGGCCTCGGTGCGAGTTCCCTGGCGGTGGCCCGCGAGGTCGGCGGGATCGTCCTGCTCACCGCCGAGGTCCTGCGCGCGCTGATCCCGCCGCGGATCGACCGCCGGGAGCTCTGGAAAAATCTCCACAAGATGGGCAACCGCTCGGTGCCGATCGTCGTGCTCACGGCGCTGTTCGCCGGCGGCCTGATGACCTTGCAGGCCGGACCCTTCGTGAAGAAATTCGGTGCGACTGCACTCGCCGGCTGGGCCGCCGGCTACGCGGTGCTGCGCGAGCTCGGGCCGATCTTGATCGCGCTGATGTTCTCGGGCCGGGTCGGCGCCAACAACACCGCCGAGCTGTCGACGATGACCGTGACCGAGCAGCTCGACGGTCTGCGCGCCCTCGCGATCGACCCGGTGCGGTTCCTGGTCGTCCCGCGGGTCGTCGCGATGATGGTGATGCTGGTCGCGCTGACCGTGATCGGCGACCTCGTGGCGCTGACCGGCGCGGCAATCTCTGCCCGGGTCATGCTCGACGTCGAGTGGTCGACGATGTACCACGGCTTCGCCGACAACCTCCGGCCGTTCGACTTCCTGCACGGCATCTACAAAGCGATCGCGTTCGGCGGCGCGATCGCGGTGTCGTCGTGCTACTTCGGCGTCACGGTGCGCGGCGGCGCGGTCGGCGTCGGCCGCGCGGTCAACGCGGCGGTGGTCGCCGCGGCGGTCTCGATCATGCTGCTCGACTTCTTCCTCACCTACCTCACCGGATGAGCGCCGATGAGAGACCGATGACCGACCCGCGGCCACAACCGGGCTGGATCCGGCGGCGGATCGAGGCCGCCGGCGCCTCGCTGCTCGCCACCGGCGCCGCCGCGCGCGAGCTGTGGCTGGTCTACGTCGGCACCTGGGCCGGGATCGTGCGCCGGGGCTCGCGGCGCCAGCTCCCGCGCGGGCCGCGCGGCGAGATCGCCCGCCAGCTGTACGCGATCGGCAACCGCTCGGTGGTGTTCATCGCCGTGACCCTGGGGTTCCTCGGCATGGTGATCACCTACGAGGCCTGCCTGCAGCTGTCGCGCGTCACCGGCGATTTCTCGCAGATCGGCAGCCAGTACCTCAAGCTCGTGGTGTCCGACGTCGCGCCCACGCTGGCCGGGCTGATGCTGGCGACCCGGGTCGGCGCCGGGATCGCCGCCGAGATCGGCTCGATGAAGGTCACCGAGCAGATCGACGCGCTGCGGATGAGCGGGGTCCTGCCGATCGACTACCTGATCGTCCCGCGGTTCCTCGCCTCGCTGGTCATGACCGTCACGCTCACCGCGTTCGGCGGCGCCGTGATGTTCGCGACCGGCGGGCTGACCGCGAAGTACTCGTTCGGCGTCAACCCCAACGTGTTCTTCGATGCGTCGCAGGTCCGCGGCCGCCACCTCGCGCTGCTGCTGATCAAGGCGGTCGCGTTCGGCGCGGCGATCCCGGTGGTCGCCGGGTTCTGCGGCCTGCGCGCGCGGGGCAGCTCCGAGGGCGTGGGCTGGGCGACCACCGCGGCGGTGATCGGCGGCTCGCTGTCGGTGATCGTGCTCGACTTCGCGATCTCGGCCGCGGCGCTGCTGCTCACCGGCGGTGACCTGTGACCGAGGCTGTGACCGACGCTGTGACCGGGGCTGTGACCGGGGCTGTGACCGGGGCCCCGCCGTTCATCGAGTACCGGGCCGTCGCCAAGGCGTTCGCCGGCCAGCCGGTGCTGCGCGACATGACCCTGGCGATCGCCCGCGGTGAGGTCATGTTCCTCGTCGGTACCTCGGGCGTCGGCAAGTCGGTGGCGATCAAGCTCCTGATCGGCCTGCTCCGCATCGACGGCGGCGAGATCTGGTTCGACGGCCGGCGGATCGATCAGCTGCCCGAGCGCGCCCTCGCCCCGCTGCGCAAGCGGATCGGCATGGTGTTCCAGAGCTCGACCCTGTTCGACTCGATGACCCTGGCCGAGAACGTCGCGCTGCCGCTGCGCAAGCACCGCCGCCTGGGCTGGACCGCCGCGCTCGACGATGCCCGCCGCCGGCTCGCGCAGGTCTACATGGCCGAGCACGCCGAGCGCTACCCCGCCGAGCTGTCCGACGGCATGCGCAAGCGCGCCGCGATCGCCCGCACCCTCGCGCTCGATCCCGAGGTCGTGCTGTTCGACGAGCCGACCACCGGCCTCGATCCGGTCAGCGCCCGCCGGATCGACCGGCTGATCCGCGAGCTGGCCGGAAGCCTCGGCGTCACCGCGATCGTGGTGTCGCACGACCCGCCGTCGATCTTCGGCACCGCCGATCGGGTCGCGATGCTGTACCAGGGCAGCGTGCGCACCGTCGCCACGCCCGACGCGCTGCGCGCCTCGCCGGATCCGATCGTCCAGCAGTTCATCACCGGCCAGTCGTCCGGCCCGATGGAGACTCCCGGGTTCTGATTCGCAGTTCGGACTCGATGTTCAGTGTCGCGCGCGTGACACCGGAGACACGCACCTCGATCCGGCTCGGTGCACCACGGTGCACCACGGTGCACCGCGGGGTCCGCAACCCTCGAGAATATCGACCGCCGATCGGAACACCTGCGCGTCGCGCCGCGGTCGCAGCGATCATCGATAGTGCATATTTCTCGGATACGGTAATTGCGACTTGTGTTGTCACGCGATGAATTGCTAGATAGCGAATCATGGCGGTGCGGTCGAGATGCGGATATCCACGAGCGAGCGCGGCTCATCGCGGTCAGTGGCAGATCCAGGCAGTCTCGCGACAGCCACCGATGATTGCTTGTCGCGCATCCGTACAGCGCATTCACGACCAGAGGGAGCAGTAGCATGTCGGTCAGATCCATATTCGCGATGATCGCAACCTTGCTGGCGGCGTGCTCGGGTGCCGGCGAGCCCACCGCGACGAGCGCCGGCGCGGTCAAACAACCGCCGCGCGTGCGGCGCGATGTTCGCGAGCTCGAGCGGATCAAGGAAGCGCCGGTCGCGTGCCGGGCGGACGCGGCGTGCCCGGTGGGCAGCCACTGCGGCGCCACCGGCACGTGCGCGTGGTCGTGCCTGGCCGACAGCGACTGCGGCGATGCCGGCGGCACGTGCAGCATGCTCGGCCGGTGCGAGCCTCACTCCTCGCCGGGCGTGATCGCGAACGTGTCCGACGACACCTCGGGGTGCGCCGCGATCCCGGCGGCGACCCGGCACGCCGCGCTGCTGGCGCTCGCGGCCAGCGACGATCCGCCGACCTGCGCCGACGACAGCATCTGCATCTGCGGCGCGTACTGCGGCGGCGAGGGCGTGTGCCGCGTCGACTGCCTGGCCAGCGACCCGACGCCCGAGCTGACCTGTGGCTCGGGCATGGCGTGCACGCCGCTCGGGCGCTGCGCACCGCGGGCGACCGATCCGGGCCCGCCGCCGCACCTGACGATCGCCGCGTCGCCGGTGGTCGCGTCGGCCAACACCGTGGTCCAGGCGGTGGTCGTGCCGGTCGCGGTGACGCTCGACGCCGACAGCCTGGTGTTCGTCCAGGCCAACCACCCGGCGGTGGTGACGTTCCACGTCGTCACCGAGATCGTCGACGATCCCGACGCGCCGCCGCCCGGCCCCGCGCCGCGCGTCAAGTGCGCGAGCGATGGCGCGCTGGACGATCACTGCGAGATCCACGGCGGCTGGACGTTCGACATCGTGTCGCACACCCTGCACTCGGCGCCCAGGACGCTGTGGATCGAGATCCCGCAGGTCGCGGCGAACCAGCGCTGGACGATCGATGCGCGCAGCGAGTGGGCGACCGGACCGACCGCGGTCATCGCCGAGTCGACCTCGGGATCGTCGTCGTCGACCGACCCCGGCAGCTACACCGGGACGCTCGGCTGGCCGGGCGCGCCGAGCGCGCGGCAGCCGATCACCGCGATCGTCAGCGCGTCGCACATCGCGCTGTACGACCCGAGTCGCGTGGTGTTCCCCGACGGCCACGCCGTGCTGCCCCGCCCTGCCGCGGCCGGCACCCCCGACGCCGTGCTGCTGCCGTGGCTGAGCTCGGCCCTGGCCTCGGGGACCGAGACCTACCAGGCGCTCGCCAGGCTCGGACCGACGACGTACACGCCGGCCACCGGCCAGCTGACCGGCAACCTGGCGCTCACCACCAACGGCACGCGCACGTTCACCATGCCGCTGGCGTTGATCCGCACCGGCGACCTCGACGCGCCGACCTGCACGGCGACACCGGACTGTGCGGCCGGCCGGTACTGCGATGCGGCGATGCAGCGCTGCCTGCCCGGGACCGGCGGCGTCGGCCAGCAGGTGGTAACGCCGGTCGCGCCGAGCACCGCGCTGCGCTCGAGCGCGATCGACACCTGGAGCCCCGCGGTCAGCGCGCTGACCGGGGTGGCCGGCCTCAGCGGCACCGGGATCATCGGGTTCGAGCGCGCCTACTGCTTCCAGGATCCGAGCCTGACCGAGCCGGGCCGGTTCTCGTCGTGGGTCAACCCGGACCAGGCGGGGACCGCGCTGCTCGAGCCGTCGCTCGACCGCGGCTGTTACAAGGACAGCGCGGCGAGCGTGCGCTACGCCCAGCCGACGTTCGGGTTCGAGAACCGCACCAAGGAGGTCGACGCCGCCGGCACGTTCAACCTGCTCCAGCAGTGCAGCGATGACCTGAACGCGCTGCCGACCGCGCCGCTCACGCTTGCCAACTTGATGCCGCAGCGGCCGTGCGCCAGCCTCGCGCGGTTCTACATGGCGCTGAGCAAGGGCGCCAACGCGGGCTACGGCATCTTCGAGCTCGACGGCATGCCGCCGGTGACCCGGAGCTTCGTCGGCCAGCGCCTGGTGATCCAGCTGCTGCGCCAGTGGCTCAACCTCAACGCGTTCGTCGCCACCAGCACGCTGCAGACCCGGGGCTACGACGACGCGCTCGGCGCGGTCGCGGTGCCCGCGGTCGACCGGCTCGGAGCCGCGGTCGATCACATGGAGCAGAACCTCGGCGTGCTGCTCGACCCGGCGGTGCGCTCGCAGTTCGCGGGCAACACCGACGAGGTAACCGCAAGCCCCGACTACCGCGCGGTGCCGCGGCCGACCGCGTACTGGAACTTCAACGACAACGCCAACCCGTCGGTCAACCTCGAGGGCGGCCCCGGGTTCGCGGTGTCGGGCGCGGGCGTCACCGTGCAGAACTCGCTGCGCGTCGCCGACACCGCGCCATCGACCGCGACGGCGCAGACCACCGGGCCGATCGCGCTGGCCGATCGCCAGTTCTCGATCGTGATGAGCGCCGGGTTCTTCCCGCTGGCCGGGACGTTCACCGTGCTGGCCAAGGACGGGCCCGATGGCCACCAGCTGCGCGTCGATGTCTCGGCGGTGAATAGCCAGTTCCAGATCGCGCTGCGCGACTCGGTCAACGGCGTGCTCGCCGACGAGGTGACGTTCACCGGGCTCGGCGGCGAGCTCAACATGGCCAGCATGGGGACGATCGCGATCGTCGCCGACAATGGCACGTACCGGCTCTACCAGCGGATCCACCAGGTGCCCTGGTTCACCATCAACCCGTTCCGCATGCTGTCGCCGGCCAGCCAGACCGGGCAGCCGCACTGGGGCAGCGCCGGGCCGGTCCGGCTCGCGACCGGCCCCGGCAGCGCGACGCTGAACCACCAGTTCGGATCGTGGTTCTTCTACGACGACCTGTCGCTGTGGAGCCGCGCGATCTCGGCCGAGGAGGTCGAGGTGATGGACCAGCGCTCGTCGCTGGCCGGCGGAGCGATGCTGCCGCCCAAGCTCGCGCTCACCGGCGAGCAGACCGCCGGGCTCGCGGTCCACCTGGTCGAGGCGACCGGCGCGCAGCTCGAGCTGCTCGGCGAGTACCTCGACGCCGAGCGCGCCGTGATCTACCCGGATTGCTCGCGCAACCGCCCGTCGGCGGCGATGACCCGCGCGCTGGATCGCGTCGGTCGCCACCTCCGCCTGGCTTCCGTGCTCGAGGGCGAGGCGGCGCTGATCGCGGCCTCGCCGGCCGCCGCCCAGGCGGCGTGGCTCCCGCGCTACCAGGGCGCGGTCACCGCGCTGACCGCGCGGCGCAACCAGGTCCTGAGCGTGCTCGATCAGATCCGCCGGTGCGACAACCCGCTGGGCATCGCCGACGAGGAGCTGCCGCTGTTCGTCGGCAACGCCGGCTCGGCGATCGAGAAGTACTTCAGCGGCTCGCGGTTCCTGGCCGCCCAGGCCCGGAGCGAGGTCGACAGCGCGAGCCGCGCGCTCGATGCGGCGCGCTCGGCGTACAACGCGCAGCGGACCTCGGACTTCCAGGTCGCGCTCGCGGTCACCGACAAGGCCGCGCGGATCAACGCGATCAGCGTCAACTACGAGGGCCAGCTGCGGCGCTACTGCGGCAGCCCGCCGGGCGACGAGGCCGGCGACGAGACCGGCACGCCCAGGCACGTGCTGCTCGACGGCTTCGCCACCGGCGCGTTCACCGCCGACAACTGCTTCTTCAAGACCGAGCGGCCCGAGTGCCTGAACGCGGCGAGCCTGGTGCTCGAGAGCGTGCCGTCGACCTGCCTGCGCGGCGAGATCGGCGAGCGCCTGCTCTCGATCCAGTCGGCGGCGATCGACGCGAGCAACGCGTGGAACAGCTTCAACCGCGCGACCGCGCTGTTCGACTCCGACATGGAGTACTGCGGCAAGCGCCAGGAGGCGGCCGACGAGGACAACCAGATCCTCGCGGCCCACCACCGCCACATGGCCGGGCTGCACGAGCTCCAGCGCAACGTCGGGCTGTTCTTCAACTTCGAGAAGTCGCTGTCCAAGCTGGCGAGCGGCGACATCATGGGTGGGATCGCCGGCGTGACCGACGTCGCGATCGGCGCGATCATGGGCTCGATCGACGCGTCGATCGAGAGCGAGCAGTCCAGCTACGAAGAGGAGGTCCAGAAGCGCAAGGGCGACGCCGACGTGCTCGAGTGCTACCACAAGGTCGACAACGAGAAGTTCGCGATCGACGCCGCGCGCGACGTGATCCGGCGCGCCGCGCAGGACACCCAGGTCGCGCAGTTCCACCTGGTCGACGCCAAGACCACGCTCGCGGCGGTCGCCGCCGAGGCCAAGGGCCAGCTCGTGATCGAGTCCCGGATCGATCGCGTGCCGCCGCAGCTGCACTTCTGGGTCGCCGACACCATCGCGATCTACCAGCACCACCTGACCCGGGCGCGCCGGCTGAGCTACCTCGCGCTGCGCTCGCTCGAGCACGAGACCCAGCAGAGCCTGGGCCGGCGCGGCGACGTGCTGACCGCGCGCAACCCGAGCGAGCTGCTGCCGGCGGTCGAGTACATCGAGGATCGCACGGCGCCGTTCGAGGGCGCGTTCGGGACGATCGGCCCGCACAAGCTGATCCTCGGGCTACGCGACGAGATCTTGCAGGTCCCCGATCTCGCGCACAACACGCACCTCGAGCCCGGTCAGCCGCCGCTATCGCCGGAGGAAGGCCTTCGGGCGTACCTTGCATCCGACGCGTCGAAGATCTTCAGCAGCGCCGGCGGGCTGCTCGGCCACGGCGTGCGGTTCTCGCTGCGGCCCGGCATGGGGTTCAACCTGACCAGCTGTGGCGAGCGGCTGTGGCGGGTCACGCCGTCGGTGCTGATCGACGGCGCGCTCGACCAGCATCAGCTGGTGCTGCTCCAGGCCAACGCGTTCTCGAGCCAGACGTGCAGCGCCGCCACCGGGGTGCCACCGGCCGAGCCGCTGATCGTGTCGCGGTGGCGGCCGTCGCAGAGCCTGTTCGGCGCCGACACCGCGTTCGACTTCGTCGCGCCGAGCCCGTTCACCGCGATGAACATCGATGGCCCCAAGGGCCAGACCCGCGAGCAGCTGGAGGCGGCGCCCGAGGGCGACGCGGCCGGTCTGGCCGAGCGCGGGCTGTACGGCGAATACATCTTGCTGTTCCCGTCGAGCCCCGACGGCACCCAGGGATTCACGACCGAGGTGCTGTCGCGGATCAAGGACGTGCTGCTCCGGTTCGACACCGTGGAGGTCACCAATGTCCATCTGTGATATCCGCGCCGGGCTCCGTGCCCCGAGCGCGATCGTCGCCGGCGTCGCGCTCGCGCTCGCCGGTTCCTCCGCGGCGCATGCCGCGCGTCCGGTCGCCGGCTCGGTGACCCCCGAGCGGCTCAAGCTGCCGTCCGGGCCGAGCTCGGTGCGCGGCCTGGCGGACGAACCGGCGGTCGATCCGTTCTACGCTCAGATCAACTACGCGGTGCCGATCGAGCTGCCCGGCGGGTTCGGCGGGCTCTCGCCGGCGCTGGCGCTCAGCTACTCGGGCGCGCTCGGCAACGGCCCGATGGGCATCGGCTGGACGCTGTCGCAGGTCAAGATCCAGCGCTCGACCCGGTTCGGCGTGCCGCACTTCGACGACACCGACGAGCTCGAGCTGTCGGGCGCCAGGCCCGGCCGGCTGATCGCGATCGGCGGTGGCGAGTACCGCGTCGAGGGCATGGGCCAGACCGTGCGGGTCCGCAAGGTCGGCGCCGGGTTCGAGCTCGACGACGGCAAGGGCGTGCACTACCGGCTCGGCGCATCGCCCGCCGCGCGCCAGGAGTCCGACGCGTCGCACACGCTCGCCTGGCTGGTCGAGACCCAGACCAACCTGATGGGCGAGCAGATCCAGTACCAGTACAGCCGCGATCAGGGGCAGGTGTACCTGACCCAGATCACCTGGGGCCCCGGCGGCGCGTACGGCGCGCAGCTGATCTACGAGCCGCGCAGCGACGCGACGCGCAGCTACCGCGGCGGGTTCGCCGTGGTGACCGCGCAGCGGCTCGCGACCGTCAAGGTCATCGCGTTCGGCAGCGAGCGCCGCGCGTATCACCTGGCGTACGACGCGACGTTCCCGGTCGCGCGGCTCTCCGGCGTGACCTCGACCGGCGTGGCCGGCAACGGCGCGTGGCCGGCGCTGGCGTTCCGCTACGCCGCGCCGTCGGCGCCGGTGATCGCGCCGATCACCGGCATCGGTGCCTGGCGGCTCAACTCGAGCGGCACCACGCTGGTCGATCTCGACGGCGACGGCGCGGCCGAGCTGCTCCAGGTGTTCGAGGGCGGCCACAGCTACCTGGCCAACCAGAACGGCGTGTTCGGGGCGGCGCAGACCCTGACCGGGAACACGCTGTCGATCACCGCGTCGCAGCTCCAGGACCTCGACGGCGACGCGCGCGCCGAGCTGGTCCAGGACACCGGCGCCGGCTGGTCGGTCTGGAAGTTCACCAGGACCCAGTGGGTGAAGCAGACCGGCATCTGGCCCGGGACGCCGGGCCTGCCGCTCAAGGATCCGACGCTGGCGCGGTTCGCCGATCTCAACGGCGACGGCCTGGTCGACGCGATGCAGTGGGACAACGACAACCTCAAGGTCCGGCTCGCGACCCGCACCGGGTTCCCGGCGGTGGCGACCTCGCTGCCGCGGATCGGCGGCGCGGTGCTGCCGACCGCGCAGGGCCGGTTCCAGGACGCCAACGGCGACGGGCTCGACGACTACCTCGTGGTCGCCGCCGATCGGATCGATCTGTACGTCGGCCGTGGCAACGGCACGTTCGATCCGGCGGTCGCGGTCGCCTACCCGTTCACCGGCACGGTGTCGGATCCCGACGACATCGAGCTCGGCGACCTCGATCGCGACGGGCTGATCGATCTGATCAAGGTCGATCTCGGCACCGTGCGGTGGTACCGGGGACTCGCCACCGGCGGGTTCACGGCCACGGCGGTGACCCTGGCCAACCCCGAGTCGCGCACCACCACGGTGGTGGTCGCGCTCGCCGACACCAACGGCAACGGCTCGCAAGATGTCGTGTGGTCGTCGGCGAGCGGGATGTGGCGGATGGACCTGGCCGGCGCGACCACGGCCGGCATGCTGGTCCACGTCGACAACGGGCTCGGCATGGCGGTGGACTTCGACTACCGCTCGTCGCACGCGCTGTCGGTCGAGGCCCGCCAGGCCGCCGATCCCTGGGCGGTCGAGCTGCCGATGGCGATGCCGGTGCCGGTGACCAAGACCACGGCGCTCGGCCCCGGCGAGACCACGCGCAAGATCAGCTACGGCGTGCGCGACGGGTTCTGGGACGCGGTCGAGCAGCGGTTCGGCGGGTTCCGCACCACGACGGTCACGACCGCCGGCGCGACCGCCGCCGAAACCACCACCGTGATCACGCGCTACAACGCCGGCACCGGCGCCAACCGCGTGCTGCGCGGCAAGCCGCTGGTCGAGCAGGTCAAGGACGGCACCGGCAAGCGACTGTCGATGACCACCAGCACGTGGGAAGCGATGGTGATCGCCGGCCTGCCCGACGTGCCGCTGCTGCGCCGCGCGGTGCTGCGCGAGGTCCGCGGCCGCCACGAGGACATCGCGCCGGTCCGCGAGACCGACATCACCTACGACCACGACGCGCTCGGCCGGCAGCGCCACTCCGTCGACAGCGGCCGGCTCGATCTGACCGGCGACGAATCGGTCAAGGACACGACCTACGCCGACGATGACACCACCTGGGTCCGAGATCGGCTGTGCGAGGACAAGGTCTCCGACGCCGGCGGCACGGTGGTCTCGGACGTCCAGCACATCTTCGGCGACGACCAGACCGAGCTCGCGCTGTGCGCGGTCGGCAAGGGCTGGCCGCGTCGGACGCTGGCCTGGCTCGCCGGCGAGAGCCGGTGGATCACCCAGACCCAGACCCGCTACGACGCGCACGGCAACCCGATCTCGCTGATCAAGGACGGCGTCGAGCGCCGCATCGCGTACGACGCGACCGGGCTGTTCCCGATCGAGGAGCGGATGGCGGCGCCGGCGCGCGATCTGGTGTGGCAGGCGACGTGGGACACGGTGCTCGGCGCGCTGGTCGCGGTCACCGATCCCAGCGGTCACACCGCGCACACCAGCTACGACGCGCTCGGGCGGTTCATCGGGGTCGCGAGCGACGACCGGCCGCAGCACCAGATCATCGAGTACGACTGGACCGCGCCGTTCCCGAAGACCACGGTGTGGCAGTTCGACGGTGCGCTCGCCGATGTCGCCGCCAGGCCGGCCGTGTGGTCGCCGACCGCGCGCTGGCGCCAGACCGTCGAGGTCGCCAACGGCAAGGGCGAGGTCCGCTACCGCGCGGTGCGGATCGCGACCGATCGCTGGATCATCTCGGACTACAAGGAGCGCGACCCCAACTCGCGCGTGGTGTTCGCGGGCCGGCCGGTGTTCGCCTCGGCGCTCGAGCTCTCGGCCCGCCCCGCCGGCATCACCGGCGATCAGATCACCTACGACCCGCTCGGCCGCGTGATCGCGCAGCGGCTGCCGACCGGCGCGACCCGGACGTACAGCTACGTCGCGTTCGAGCGCACGATGCAGGACGCCGATCTCGCGCCGGTCCGCAGCGTGCTCGACGGCCAGGGCCGGGCGATCCTGACCGAGCGGTCGCTGCCCGACGGCACGCACGAGATCGTGCAGGCGAGCTACGACGCGACCGGCCGGCTGACCCGGATGACGCTCGACGGCGGCGCCGTGGTCCGCGACTTCACCTACGACACGCTGGGCCGGCTGACCCAGAGCCGCGATCCGGACCTCGGCACCCGCACGCTGGCGTGGGACGACGGCAGCCGGCTGACCCAGGAGGTCAACGCGACCGGCCAGGCGATCCATTACAGCTACGACGCGCTCGGCCGGCTGGTGACCCGAGACGCCGGCAGCATGTTCGCCTACCACTACGACGACGCGCGGCCGGGCGCGCCGGTGGCAGCGAACCTGTCGGGCCGCCTGGCGTGGCTCGAGGAGCCGACCGGCGGCGCCGACTACTCCTACGACGAGCTCGGCCGGGTCGCGGTGTCGCGCCACCGGATCGACGCGCTGGTCTCCGAGCTGACAACGAGCTACGCGGCGTCGGGGCTGGCGCTCGGCCGCAGCTACGACGACGGCTTCGCGCTGGCGTACAGCTACGATCCAGCCGGGCGGCTGGTCCAGGTCGGCGACCTGTGGCAGCTGCTCGATCAGGACGCCGGCAGTCACGCGCTGCACGAGCGCGCCGGCAACGGCGTCGACACGCTGTACACCCGCGACGCGATCGGCCTGGCGTCCGAGGTCAACGTCACCGACGCCGCCGGCGCGGCGATCTACCACGTGTCGGCGACGCGCAACGCCTGGGCCGCGATCACCGCGATCGCCGATCTCGACGGCGCCGGCCTCGATCACACCGCGCAGTTCGCGTACGACGGGTTCTCGCGGCTGACCAGCGCGTCGATCGGCAGCGCCGCCGCGGCGTTCAACTTCGGCTACGCCTACGACGTCCTCCACAACATGACGTCGCGCACCGCGACGGGACCGCACGCGCTCGGCGAGTTCCTCGGCGCCTACCGCTACGCCGAGGCCGGGCGCGGGCCGCGCCAGCTGACGTCGATCGCCGGCGCGGCGGGCGCGCCGAACCACAGCTTCAACTACGACGCGGCCGGCCGGCAGATCGCCGAGGACGGCCTGACCCTGAGCTACGACGCGACCGATCGCCTGGTCCGGGTCGACGGGCTGGCGGGCGGGCCGGTCACCCACGCGTACGGCCAGGACGGCGCGCGAGTCAAGACCGTCGCGCCGGGAGGCGCGGCCTCGTACTTCTTCGGCGACGGCACCGCGATCCAGGGCGGCGTGCGGGTGCACGACGTCGCCGTCGAGGACCGCGTGGTCGCGCGGGTCGCGCTGCCGCCGGCGGTGCCCGGCGCCGCGGTGATCGCCACCGGCGCCGCGATCGATCGCGGCCTCGGGCTGGGCGCGCGCGGCTTCGGCCTCGCCGCGCTCGCGCTCGCCGCCCTGTGCCTGCACCGCGGCACCCGGCGCCGGGTCCGCGCCGCCGCGATGCTCGGCCTCGCGCTCGCGACGGCGTGCGCGCCGCCGGGCACCGGTGTCCAGCGCTCGGGCCTGGCCGCCGCGGCCCAGGCCACGTTCCTCCACACCGGGTTCAGCGCCGGTCCGACGGTGTTCACCGACGCCGCCGGCCACTTCCTCGAAGAGCGGCGCTACGAGCCGTTCGGCGCGCCGATCGACGCACGGATCCACACCGCCGCGGGCGACACCGTCGGCAGCCCCGACGTCGTCGCGCGCGACCTCAACGCGCTCAACAAGCGCACCGAGGCCGCGACCGGCTGGTCGGATCACAGCGCGCGGTGGATGGCGCCCGAGACCGGCCGCTGGCTGACGCCCGATCCGCCGGTCGAGGGCCCCAGCGACAAGTTCATGGCCGCGCCGTGGGCGCTGCATCCCTACCAGTACGTCCACCAGAACCCGGTCGCGTACTGGGATCCCGATGGCCAGCAGCCGGCGGCGACGGGCACGCCCGAGACGGTCTACGACCTGACGCGCTGGGCGGTTGGCTGGGGCAAGATCGTCGTGGGCAACGGCATCAAGGTCAACGGCAGCGCGGCCGACGTCCGGGAGTGGCACGAGATGATGCTGCAGACCGGGACGGATTCCCCGACCGCGCGCAGGCTGATCGCCGACATCGGCGACGACAAGGACGCATCGCACACGATCACGGTGAACCTCGGGCGCAAGCAGCCCGGTGTGCTGGTCGACAGCTTCGCGAGCAACGCGGTCGACCTCGACGACCTGGGTCACTTCCCGGCGGCCGCGAGCGCGGCGCACCCCAAGGAGATGACGCGCGGCGATCTGATCGTCCACTTCATCGCCGAGCGGCGCGCCGCCCTGCTGTCGGCCAAACCATCGGACTTCAGCCCGGCCCACGCCGTCGGGATCACCGCGACCGACAACGCCCGCGCCGACCGCGGCCAGCCCGGGGTGACGGCCGCGACCGCTGCGCCGACCGCGAGCGGCGGTCTCATCGGGACCCACACCCTGTCGGACGGCTCGCATCAGGACACCGAGTTCAACGCGAACGGCGATGTCATCAACATGGTGAAGCCATGAGGCTGCTCGCCTCCGCGGTGGCCCTCGCCACGCTCATCGCCGGGCCCTGCCTCGGGGCGGCGTGCGACGCCGCTCCCCCGGTTGCGGCTGCGGTGCCTGCGCCACCCGACCCCGCGTTCGTGCGCGCGGTGCGGGCGGCCGACGCCGTGTTCGAGGGCGTCATCGTCGACGTCGGCCGCGCGCCGGGCGCGTGGAGCGGGAGCTTCGCCGTCCACCAGGCCGTGAGCTACCGCGTCACCCGGATCGCCCGAGACCCCGAGCGCCGGCTCCGCGTCGGCGAGCGGGTCCAGGTCCAGCACGTGCTCGTGGAGGGCTCGGCGACGGCCGACACCACCCCGCGGCTCCGCCCGTCGCTGGTCCGTGCCGGCGCCGGCGTCATCGTCCTCGCGCGCTGGACCTCGGATCACTGGACCGGCGTCGACGAGCACCATGGCATCGTCGCTGCCGACGCCGCGCATCGCGCCGCGCTCGCCCAGACGCGCTGAGCCGCGGCGATCGACCGGCCTGACGGGCGCTGCTCGGCTCGGCTGGCCGATCGTATCGACCCGCGGCCTGCCAGTGCCATCGTCGCGCCGGTGCGCCGTCGAACTAAGATGCACGTGACCCATGATCTTCGTCGGTGCGCACGCTCGCGGCTGGCCGCGGGCCCTGGCATGGCTGGCCATCGCGGTGACCGCGGGGTGCGGGCGGCTCGGCTTCGATGGCCAGGCGCCCGATGCCCGGCTCGTGGCCGGCGCCTCGACCGCTGACCTCGAGCTGTGCCTCGGGTCCGCGACCTACTGGATCACCACGGCGCCGATCGCCGACGGCTGGCGCGCCGACACGCTCGCCGACCGGATCGCGGAGCTGCCGCCCGGCGCGGTGCTGCACGAGGGCCACACCGCCTCGGCCCGGTGGTGCACGACGATCGCCGGCCTGCCGATCGGCCCCGAGCAGATCGCGATCCACGCCTACGCCGTCGCCGATACCGAGAGCGACGTCGCCGAGGCCGAAGCCACGATGCAGCCGACGTGGACCCGCGAGCTCACCCCCGGCGGCGTCACGGTCTGGGTCCACCGGCCCGAGGCGATGTATCGCGACCCGCTGGCGAGCGTGCCGGCGCTGGTGTTCTTCCACGGCTGGGGCCACTCGACCAACGTCAACGCCAACGGCGCCGGGGTCGACACCATGCCGCGCGACTCGGGGTTCCTCGAGCTGTTCGGCCAGGACGTCCGCGGCGCGAATCCGCCGCGCACGCCGAGCCTGGTCGACCTGCCGTTCCTCGTGCTCGCGCCGAACTGCGTGGAGGGCGGCACGCTCGGGACCGCCGCCCTCAACTGCTGGGGCTGGGCGTCGAGCGACGCGATCTACGACGAGACGATCGGCTACGCGCGCGGCCGGTTCCCGATCGACGCGCACCGGGTCTATGCCACCGGGCTGTCGACCGGCGGCGAGGGCGCGATCCGGATCGCGATCACGCGGCCCTCGCAGATCGCCGCGGTGGTCGCGGTCGCCAGCACGCTGACCAACGCGCAGTGGTTCGCCGATCGCATGTGCAGCGCCGCCAAGGTGCCGGTGTGGGCGTTCCACAGCAGCCACGACGTCGATCAGACCGCGTACATGAACAGCCAGGCCATGGTCGGCTGGATGAACCGCTGCAGCCCCGGGCCCAGCGAGCTCGCCCAGGTCGACCTCGGCGACTGGCGGTTCCAGGGCCAGGGCCATGCCGGCTGGTACGAGGTCTACGGCGACACCCACGGCAAGACCCACGGCGCGTTCACGTCGATCTATCCCTGGCTGCTCGCGCACGCGCGCTGAGCCGGCGCGATCGTCAGTTCGGCGGCCGCTCGAGGATCCGCCACGGGTGGCGCTTCAGCATCTTGCCCAGGTCCTTGGTGTCCTCGGGGAACTCCGGGTCGGTGGCGAGGCGGCCGATCGTGCCCTCGCCGTGGGCGATCCGGTCGGCGAGCTCGCGGGCCGCGGCGAGCAGCGGACCGATCTTGTCGATCGCGCCGCGCAGCCGGGCGAGCGCCTGCTCGGCGCGCGCGATCGGATCGGCGGCGGAGACATGACCGCGGATCCGCGCGAGCTCGGCGCCCGCCGCGGCGACCTCGGGGCCGAGCGCGTCGAGCGCGGCGCGGATCTCGGCGATCGCCTGGCGGGCATCGCCGGCGGTGGCCGCGAGGTGCGCCACGCCCGGGGCCCCGCCGAGCGCGGTGTCGTAGGTCCGGGTCGCGGACGCGATCAGCCCGCGGGTCGCGTCGATCAATCCGGCGCCAGGTGCCGGCGTGCCTGGACCACCGGCCGGGCGCAGATCGCCGGCGAGCTCGTCGAGCCGGATGCGCAGCACGGCGAGCTCGCCGCGCAGCCTGGTGAGCTCGGGGCGGACGGTGTCGACGAACTGGCGGAACGTGGTGAGGTTGTTCCAGGTGTGCTGCAGGACGTTGTCGAGCGTCGGTGGATCGACCCCGCGCAGCTCGGCGCCGTCGGCGATCGCCGGGCCCGGATCGCCGGCGGGCGGGGCGACCTCGAGGTAGCGATCGGACAAGGCGCCGCGCGACGCGACGAAGATCGTGGCGGCGGCGGGCACCTTCCACAGGTCGTCGCGGCGGACCTCGACGGTGACCGCGACCCCGACGTCGCCGCCGAGCGGCCCCGGCGCGCCGTGCGGCATCGGCGAGATCGCGGCGATCCGACCGATCGCCTGGCCGGCGACGACCAGCGGCGCCTGGTCGTGCAGCCCCGCGCTGTGCCGGAACATCACGCGGATCCGGGCCGGCGAGCTGATCGCGACCCGATCGAGCAGGAACACGAAGCCGGCGGCCACCGCCGCGAGCGCGACCAGGGTGACCGCGCCGACGCGCCGGGCGAGCCGGGTATCCTGGGCGAGCAGCACGCTATTCCTTCCAGAAGAACTTCCAGGGATTGCGCTTGAGGTCGCGGATCAGCTCGCGCAGGTCGCTGTACAGCTCGTCGCGCGACAGCAGCGCGCCCGCGGTGCCCTTGCCGGCGCGCAGATCGGAGACGATGCCGTTCGCGTTGTCGAGCAGCGTGCCGGCGCGCCCCGCCGCGGTCGCGGCCTCGCCGAGCGCGTGGTCGACGCCGACCAGGCGCTGCTCGGTGATGAGGCCGGTCATCCGCGTCGCGTCGGTCAGAAAGCTCGAGGCCGGCGGGGTCAGGGTCTGCAGCGACGATCGCGCGGTGACCAGCGCGGCGTCGGCGCTGGCAAGCAGGCTGGCCACCGGCTTGCCGTCGCCCAGCCCGGCGTTGACCTTGTCGAGCGTGGTGGTGGCGCGCCGGGCGAGCGCCGTCGCCCCGCCGATCAGCTCGCCGATCTGGGCGCGGTTGTCGACCAGCAGCTGGTTGACCTCGGCGACCGCGCTCGCGCCGTTGCTCAGCAGGTGCTTGATCTCGTCGCGATCGTCGCGCAGCACGCCCGACACGCCGTCGAGCACCTCGTAGAGCCGCGCGACCACGAGATCGGTGCGCGGCGGATCGTGCACGAAGTGCTCGTCGTGGACGATCGCGCCGGGCTTGATCGGCGGGTGGTCCCAGTCGGTGCCCGGCACGATCTCGAGGTACTGTTCACCGAGCACGCTGGCGGTGTTGATGAAGAACTCGGCGTCGCCGCGGATCGCATCGGCCACGCGGTCCTCGACCCACGCGGTCACCCGGACCTGGACGCGCTTGCCGCCGACCGCCGGATCGGGCCGGCCGCCGAACAGCTCGACCGCCTGGACCTTGCCGACCTTGATCCCCGACAGCTTGACCGGCGCGCCGGCCTGCAGGCTGCCGACGTAGTTGTAGTCGAGGTGGATCGCGAACCCCGAGCGCAGCGAGTAGTTGCCCAGGATGAACAGGAACATCAGCAGGATCGCAGTCGACACGAGGATCAGGATCCCGACCTTGTACTCGAGGCCACGTTCGTGCATGGCGCCAACGATAGCCGATCCGCCGACGCAATCCGGCGTGTTCCTGTCAGGAGCCTCGGGGCTGTGCTGTCACGCGCGGCGGCGGCATGTCACCTCGGCCCCGGCGAGCGACCGACCGCCGCCACACAGCCATCCGATCGGATGATGCGGACGGCCCGGGTCCCGCTGCCAGTGCGCTGCCAGCCCGCCATCTACTCGCTTGCGTGGTGACGGTGTGGCTGATTCTATCGTCTCCGTGCATGGGATCACTCGGTCTCTCAAATGAGAGAGTCAAGAAGGGAGAGAATGCCCAACACGGAGGAGTCGAGTATGAAAGTCTCAGATCACGGTCGAGGCTGGATCCAGATCCGTACCTTGCTGTTCGGATTCATGATGTCGTGTGCCGCGGAGGCGACCCCGCCCGTCGGAGCCGTGATCAGCCAGGACACAGCGTGTAACCCGACTCCCTATCTCACCGGAATCAGCCTGACCGACCTGAACAAGAACCCGGTGTCCTCGATCAGCCCGAATACCAGCTACCTGATCCAGACGTGCGCCAAGGTGGCGTCCACCTGCCTGACGCTCTCCACGGGAGGCCAGCTCGCCTCGGGCTCGAGCACGTCGTGTCATGACACCTCGTTTCCGAGCCCGTACACGCCGGGCGACGTCGGAGTGACGTACTACGGAGTCACGACATCTGCCTCTGGTCCCTCGCTGACCGGATACGTGACTCCGTGGGACTCCTGCGCTGGCGAGCAACCGCAATTCAACATGGATTTCGCGCTCCCCGGAAGCAACAGCTGCGCTCGCACCATACGCCAGTACGTCTGCGGATATGCCTTGCCCGGATACCGCTGCGACAACGGCCGGCGTAGCGTCGTGGTCGATGTGACGGACCTGGCGACAGCAATCGGCATCTGCCCCACCGTGCGGATTGCCGGCTACACGGATTCCTGCTACGTGCAGGACAAGACCGGTCCAGCACCGTCCGATAGTGTCCAGTGCGTCGCCGCCGGGGGCTCGTGGCGGCCGCGAAACAACTGCTGCAACTTCCGTGGAACTCTGAGCTGCCCGTTCTGATCAGTGGCCGGCGCCAGAACACGCCCGTGATGCGTGTGACCGACGACGCACACGGGGTTCGGCGATCGCCGGAAGATCGCCATCGCGCTGAGCCCCGCGGTATCGTCGTGCCATGCGGAACCTGTGGTGGCTGACCGCGGTGCTCGTCGTCGTATCGTCGTGCGGTGACGACGGACCTACATCCGCACCGTTCGGGCTGGATACGCGGCCCTCCAACGCCACGTGCGTCGCGAAGAAGCGGCCGGTGCTCAACACCGGCGTGACGCTGCAGCGCCAGTGGACCGGCATCGCGTTCAACCAGCCGATCTACATGACCCAGGCGCCCGGCGACGATAACCAGTGGTTCGTCGTCGAGCGCCAGGGCAAGGTCCGCGCGTTCGCCAGGGACGCGACCGCCAACAACCAGGTGCGCGACTTCGCGAGCGTCACCGTCAACGCCTCCGGCGAGGGCGGCTTGCTCGGCATGGCGTTCCACCCCGCATGGCCGAACACCAAGGAGGTCTACCTGTCGTACACGCGCACGCCGGCCGGCGGCGATCCGGCCCCGGTGTGCTCGACGCCGATGGCGAGCGTGCTGATCTCGGTGATCTCGCGGTTCAAGAGCAACACCGGCATGCAGGTCGACACGCCGCCCGACGAGATCCTCAAGGTCGGCCAGCCGTTCACCAACCACAAGGGCGGCATGATCGACTTCGGTCTCGATGGCTTGCTGTACTTCGGCCTGGGCGACGGTGGCTCGGGCGACGACCCGTGTGGCTCGGGCCAGAACCTCGGCTCGCTCCTCGGCAAGATCTTGCGCCTCGACGTCAATGCAGCTGCGGGCACATACAAGAGCCCGACCGACAACCCGTTCGCGGGCACATCCGGCGCGCGGCCGGAGATCTGGTCGTACGGCCACCGCAACCCGTTCCGCTGGCACTTCGATCGCACGTCGGGCGATCTGTGGGTCGGCGACGTCGGGCAGAACACCTGGGAGGAGATCGACCACGTGGTCAAGGGCGGCAACTACGGCTGGAACACCTGCGAGGGCCTGCACCGGCGCGGCAGCACCACCGCGCTGTGCAACACGCCCGGGCTGAGCGATCCGGTCGTCGAGCACCCGCGCAGCGAGGCGCAGTCGATCACCGGCGGCGCGGTCTACCGCGGCACCGCGATGCCGAGCCTGGTCGGCACGTACATCTACGGCGACTACATCACCGGCACGATCTGGGCGCTGACCTACGACGCCGATAACAAGCCGACGCCCAAGGTGATCAGCTCGGTCGCCGGCAGCACGCTGGTCGCGTTCGGTCAGGACAACGACGGCGAGATCTACACGGTGCAGATCAGCGGCGTGATCTCCAAGCTGGTGCCGAGCGGGGCGCAGCCAGCCGACGACTTCCCGCAGCTGCTGTCGCAGACCGGCTGCGTCGATCCCCACGATCCGACCAAGCCCGCAGCCGGCCTGATCCCCTACGACGTCAACTCGCCGCTGTGGTCCGACGGCGCCGAGAAGCAGCGCTACCTGGCGATCCCCGACGGCGCGACGATCACGATCAACCCGGATCAGGACTGGGACCTGCCGATCGGCTCGGTCGCGATGAAGACGTTCTCGGTCGACGACAAGCGGGTCGAGACCCGGCTGTTCATGCGCCACGACGACGGCGGCTGGGCCGGCTACACCTACGAGTGGAACGCCAACGGCAAGGACGCGACGCTGCTCACCGGCAGCAAGCTGAAGTCGATCAGCGCCGCCGAGACCTGGGCCTACCCCAGCCGGACGCAGTGCATCCAGTGCCACTCCAAGGCCGCCGGCGGCACGATCGGCCTCGAGACCGCGCAGCTCAACCGCGACGGGGTCTACCCGTCGACCAACCGCCGGTCCAATCAGCTCGCGACGCTCGATCACATCGGCATGTTCTCGGCGCCGCTGGCCCAGGCTCCCGCCGATGCGCCTCGGCTGCCGGCGCCCGACGGCAAGGATCCGATCGAGGCCCGCGCGCGCAGCTACCTGCACGCCAACTGCTCGCACTGCCACCGGCCGATGGGCGGCGGCCAGGGCACGATGGATCTGCGCTACACCGAGACGCTCAAGGACACCGCGACCTGCAACGCCGACAACACGCAGGGCACCGTCGGCACCGCGACCAAGCTGGTCGCGCCGGGCGCACCGCAGAGCAGCATCCTGTCGCTGCGGCTGCACGCGACCGACAACAAGCGCATGCCGCCCGTCGCGGTCAGCGTGACCGATCCGCTCGGCATCCAGGTGATCGACGACTGGATCAAGTCGCTGACCGCGTGCCCGTGATCGCCGCCCGCTGAAACGACAACGGCCCCGCAGAGGGGCCGTCGAGCGAGCTCACGGAGCAGCGGCTACTGCCAGCCGCCGCCGCCTTGCGGGGGATAGCCGCCGCCACCCTGCGGGGGGTAGCCGCCGCCCTGCGGAGGATAGCCGCCACCTTGCGGCGGGTAGCCTCCACCCTGCGGAGGATAGCCGCCACCTTGCGGCGGGTAGCCTCCACCCTGCGGAGGATAGCCGCCACCGCCGCTCGAGCCGCGTCCGGCGAACATCGCCTTGGCTTCCTCGTACGCCGCCGGCGACGCCATCATCAGCACGCCGAAGTACGCCAGCACCGGCAACAGGCCGTGGCCGAGGATCAGCAGCGAGCCGATCAGGATGTGGCCGTGGACGATACCGGCCAGCGCGATCAGCACCTGCTGGAGCGGCAGCCAGACGATCAGGACGGCCGCGATCAGCGGGCCGAACGCATCGACGGTCTGCAGCGCCGGCGGCAGTTTCGCGGGCGGCACGACGAACACGATGCAGAACACGCCGAGCGCCACGACCAGGAGCCACAGGAGCAGCATCACGAGCATCAGGATCGGCATCCCGCTCAGGACGCTGAAGATGTGGAACATGTCGAGGAGCGTCGGGATCAGGCACGCAGCGCCGACCGCGATCACGATCCGCGCGATCTGGTCCTGCGGCTGCGAGATCCGCGCGAGCAGGCCGAACACCAGCACCGAGTAGCCCAGGATGTACAGGCCGCCGACGCCGCCGGCGGCGGCGCCGCCGAAGCCCATGTGGCTGATGAAGATGCCGGCGTAGGCGACGCCGAACGGGATCCACTGGAGCACGACCGGCGGCACCTTGGCGCGCAGATCGGCCGGCGCTGCGGTGAGCAGGAGGTACGCGCCGCCGGAGATCAGCGGCCAGAGGAAGAACTCGAAGCCGCCGCCCTTCCACGGGAACACCAGCGGGTCGATCGAGAACGGCACGACGATCGAGGCGACGAGCGCGACGCCGGCGAGGAACAGGATCTTCTTCTGCAAGCTCGGCTCGCGCAGCCGCGCCACCGGGATGCCGAGGATGGTGCCGGGCGGCGAGTGCGGCAGCTTGTGCGCGAGGTCGTGGAGCGCGCCGCCGGACGCCTCCTGTGGCTGCTGCGCGTACGGATTCTGCGCCTGGGGATAGCCGCCTTGCTGCGGATAGCCCGCGGGCTGCTGCGGCTGCGCGTACGGGTTCTGCGCCTGCGGCTGTCCGTACGGATTCTGCGCCTGAGGCTGGCCGTACGGGTTCTGCGCCTGCGGCTGGCCGTACGGGTTCTGCGCCTGCGGCTGGCCGTACGGGTTCTGTGCCTGCGGCTGCTGGCCATACGGATTTTGTGCCTGCGGCGGCTGGCCGTACGGGTTCTGCGCCTGCGGCTGGCCGTACGGGTTCTGCGCCTGCGGCTGTCCGTACGGGTTCTGCGCCTGCGGCTGCTGACCGTACGGGTTCTGCGCCTGCGGCTGTCCGTACGGATTCTGTGCCTGAGGCTGCTGTCCGTAGGGGTTCTGCGCCTGCGGCTGTGCGGGCTGCTGGCCGTACGGGTTCTGCGCCTGCGGCTGCTGACCGTACGGGTTCTGTGCTTGCGGCTGCGGAGCCTGGCCGTACGGGTTCGGTTGCTGTGGCGGAGGGAACCCCGGTTGCTGGGCCGCGGGCTGCCCTGGACGCTGCTGCTGCGGCTGAGCCGCCGGCTGTGCCCCACCCACACGCTGCCCCGGGACCACGGGAGCGGCGTAGCCGAACATCGTCTTGGCGGGCTGCTGACCCCCAGGCGCTCCAGCCTGCATGGGTGGCATCGGTCGGCCGCACGTTCCGCACGCGGGTGCGTTCATCAGCACCGCGGCGCCGCAGTACGGGCAGGGCCTTGTTGGAGTCGCCATTCGGGATCCCCTATCCTTTCAAGACAGAACGGTATCGCACGCCGAGCAACCTCTGCAACCGAGTGGCGTGTTATGTGTGGAGCGTGGCGCGCCGGCTTGCGGGACACGACGCCGTCCGCGGCGAAGCGATCGAGGTCCGGATCGCCGATACCTCCGTTCGGGCTTTTCCCGACGAGAGTATCGCAGCGGCCGCGATCGCGAGCGGCACGCGGGTGCTCGCGCGATCGCTCAAGTATCACCGCCCTCGGACATTCTTCTGCTTCGAGGGTCACTGCAGCGGCTGCCTGGTGCGGCTCTCGGGCGTGCCGAACCTGCGCGCGTGCCAGACGGCGTGCACCGCCGGCGCCGAGGTCGAAGGTCAGAACGCATTCCCGTCGGCCGAGGTCGACCTGCTCGGCGCGGTCGACTTCCTGTTCTCGCGCGGGATGGATCACCACACGCTGATGACCGGGTCGTCGGTGCTCAACAAGCTCGCCAACAAGGTCGTGCGCCAGCTGTCCGGCCTGGGCAAGCTGCCGGACAAGCCGTGCGTGACGCTCCCCGGGGTGGCCGTCCGCTCGGTCGACGTCTGCGTGATCGGCGGAGGTCCGGCCGGGCTGGCCGCCGCGACCGCGACCGCGCGCGCCGGGCGATCGACGGTCCTCATCGACGACCAGCTGCGGCCGGGTGGCAGCCTGCGCGCCGATCCGCGCACCGGCCGGCGCGCCGCCGAGACCGGGCTGGCCGACGCCACCGCTGCGGGGGTCGAGGTCCTGGCGCGCTCGACGGCGATCGGCTACTTCCCCGAGGACGACGGCGGCGTGCTCGCGGTGTCGGCGCCCGATCGGCTGTACCGGATCCACGCCGCGTCGTGGATCTGGGCGACCGGCGGCTATCCGGTGAACCTGCCGTTTCCCGACAACGACCGCCCCGGCGTGCTCGCCGCCCGCGCGGTCGGGCGGCTGCTCGTCGACCACGGGATCCTCGGCGGCGACAAGGTCTGCATCGTCGAGGTCCCCGAGGTCGCGGCCGACGCGACCGCGCTCGCCACCGCGCTCTACGAGGCCGGCGCCGAGGTCGTGCGCATCGCGCTGCCCGACGCGACCGGCACGCGCGGGCGCAGCTGGGTCTCCGGGCTCGACACCTCCAACGGCAAGGTCGAGTGCGACCTGGTCGCGGTCGCCGCCATCCCGGCGCCCGCATCGGAGGGGCCGCGCCAGCAGGGCTGCCGGGTCGTGCTCGATCCGACGGCCGGTGGGTTCCGCGTCGTCGTCGACGAGCACGGCCGGACCTCCGCGCCCGGGGTGTGGGCGTGTGGGGACGTGACCGGGTACGTTGGCCCCGTCGCCGCTGCCGAGCAGGGCGCGCGCGTTGGCATGAACGTCGCGATGGCAACCGTGGCGGTCGACTGGTAAGGCCTGCTCGACCTCACGCTCAAGTTCACGTCGAGAGTCCATGTCAAGTCACCCGGATTTGGCTATCGTCGGCGTGTGGCCGGCAAGATCGTTCTGTGCCGATGCGAGGACGTCACGCTCGCTGACCTGGAGCACTGCGTGTCGCGCGGCTACCGCGATATCGAGGAGGTCAAGCGTTACTCCGGGTTCGGCACCGGACCGTGCCAGGGCAAGGAATGCCTCGCCGCGGTCGCCTCGCAGCTCGCACACCTGACCCGCCAGCCGCCGGCCGCGATCCCGCCGTTCACGTCGCGGCCGCCGCTCGCCCCCACCCCGCTGCGCCTGCTCGCGCGCGACCCCGGAGCTCATCACTTCCCCGATGATCCGGAGAGCGAGCGAGGCGACTAGTGCAGCCGATGGACGACGAGGAGGACACCGCCCGGGCGGACGTATCGGGCGAGATCCGCCTGCCCGCCACGCTCGAGGCCGCCGGCCCGCTGCCCGACAAGACCGAGATCGCGATCATCGGCGGCGGCGTGATCGGGCTGGCGATCGCGTACAACCTGGCGCGGCGCGGGCTCGATGACGTGGTCGTGGTCGAGCGCGGCTACCTCGCCGAGGGCGCGTCGGGCCGCAACGGCGGCGGCGTCCGCCAGCAGTGGTCGACCGAGCTCAACATCCGGCTGATGCAGGAGTCGGTCGAGCTGTGCCGGCGGTTCGCGGTCGACCTCGGGGTCAACGTGTGGTTCCGCCAGGGCGGCTACCTGTTCCTCGCGCGCAGCGCGCTCGAGGTCGCGCGGCTCGAGAAGAACATCGCGATCCAGAACCGCTGCGGCGTCGCGACCCGGATGCTCGAGCCCCACAAGGCGCGCGACATCGTCCCCGAGCTCGACCTGACCGGAATCGTCGGCGCGGCCTACAACCCGACCGACGGCATCCTGTTTCCGTGGCCGTTCCTGTGGGGCTACGCGCGCCAGGCCGCGGCGCACGGCGTCCGGATCTTCACCCAGACTCCCGTCGGCGGGCTCGAGCCGCAGGTCGGCGGCGGCTACATGGTTCACACGCCGCGCGGCACGATCCGTGCGCGCCGCGTGGTCAACGCGACCGGGGCGTGGTCGCCCAAGCTCGGCGCGATGGTCGGCGTCGAGATCCCGACCTATCCGATCCGCCACGAGATCTGCTCGTCGGAGCCGCTCAAGCCGTTCCTGCGGCCGATGGTGAGCGAGCTGTCGAGCGGGCTGTACTGCAGCCAGTCGATGCGCGGCGAGATCGTCGGCGGCGTCACCATCCCCGGCCACGACTCGACCTACGGCATGGGCTCGACGCTCGAGTTCCTCGCGACCTACGCGCGCCGGCTGGTCCGGCTGATGCCGATCCTCGGCGACATCAAGATCCTGCGCCAGTGGGCCGGGCCCTACGATCAGTCGCCCGACGGCAACCCGATCCTCGGCGCCGCCCCCGGCCACCCCGACTTCTTCCTCGCCTGCGGCTTCGTCGGCCACGGCTTCATGATGGCGCCGGTGATCGGCAAGCTCTACGCCGAGTGGCTGACCGGCGGCGAGCCGCACGAGATCTTCGGGCGCTACAAGCTGGCGCGGTTCACCGACGGCAGCGCCGCGCATCACGACAAAGAGGACTTCAACATCGGGTGACCCGAGGCGGCGAAGAAACTCTTGCTCCTCCGGGAAGTTACGCCCGATAATTTGCCGGCAACCAGCACGATTTTTCCGCCTATACTTCCCTGGGACCCCATGAGCGAGGACGAGTACAACGCCAGGCAGCGCGCGCTGGAGAAGCAGCGGTCGCGCGAGGCCGACGAGCAGGCGCTCGCGTCGGGCGAGAAGACCCGCGAGCAGCTATGCACCGAGAACGGAGCGTTCGCGTTTCCCGGCGAGCGAGTCCACCTCGAGTTCCCCCGCCTGAAGAAGTTCAAGCTCTGACGTGATCGCGGCTGTTCCGCCGTTGAGCTACGAGCAGACCGCTCAGGTGCTCAAGAAGTTCGCGAACCTCGAGCACCAGATCGTGCTGGTGGGAGGTCAGGCGGTGAACTTCTGGGCGAACCACTACAAGCATCAGGCGCCGCAGCTCGCCGAGCATGCGCCCTACACGAGCAAGGACATCGACTTCGTCGGATCCCTCGACGCGGTTCGCGAGTGCGCGAAGCGCCTCGGCGGCACGGCCAAGCTCGCAACGCTCGACGACATGAACACGCCGAGCACCGGTGCCGTGGTGTTCGTCGACGACAGCAACCATACGCGCCAGATCGACTTCCTGGGCAACGTGGCGGGCCTCGATGACGCGAGGAACATCATCGACGCGGCGGTACACGGGACGGTGAACGACGAGCATGGCGCGCTGATCGCTCGTTTCCTCGTGATGCACCCGATCCATAGCCTGAAGAGCAGAGCGTACAACGTCGCGTATCTGCAGGGCTACCAGACCCAGCACGCGAAGAACCAGCTGCGCGCGGCGATCATCTGTGCGAAGCAGTTCGCCATCGGGCGGCTGTCGGTAGATCCGCGGGAGACCCTCGCGAGCAACGAAGCGTTCTTCGACATCGCCCAGTACGGCGCCGGGATCGAGGTGTTCGCGGTCCACGGGATCGATGTCCTCGAAGCGCTCGTCGATGCTCCGGGAATGCCCGAGAGGTTCTACACCGAGCGGCTGCCGCGGGCGCGGGCCGCCGTCGAGCGAGCACGGGCCAAGCGGTTCGCCGCGATCGACCGAGCCAGAGCGTGGGCCGACCGACACCGGTCCTGACGCCGGCAGTAACCCAGCCTCCAACATCAGGTAACCTGGGGCGGATGGTGTCACCTGGGGTCTCCGGCGGGCCGCTGCGCCTGGTGTGCTTCGAGCTGCGCGCGCAGGAGCTGGCGCTGCCGATCGCCGACGTGCGCGAGACCCTGCCGGTGCCGCCGGTGACGCGCGTGTTCCTCGCGCCGCGCTGCCTGGCCGGCGTGTTCAGCCTGCGCGGCGACATCGTGCCGGTGATCGATCTCGGCGTGCTGCTCGGGCTGCCGGCGACCGTGGTCGGCGCCGACAGCCGGATCGTCGTGGTCGATCACGCGGCCGGGGTCGCGGGGATCGTGGTCGATCGGCTGCGCGATCTGCGAACGGTCGAGCCGCCGCTCGAGCCGCCGCCGGCCAACCTCGCCGCCGAGGTCGCGAGCTTGATGCTCGGCGTGGTCGCGACCTCGACCGGCAGCGTGCGCGTGCTCGACGCGCGCGCGGTTCTCACCGCCCCGCCGCTGCGCGCGCTGGCGCGGAGCGATGCGGAAGGCAGGGTGTCATGACCTCCAGGCTGCGCGTCCCGATGTTCTTCAAGTTCCTGGTCGGCTGCCTGACCCTGGCGGCGCTGCTGATCGTCGGCGGCACGTTCGTGGTCAAGAACGAGACCCGGTTGCGGTCGCGCGGCAACTACCTGCAGAAGCAGGATCGCCGGCTCGACGGCTACCTGGCGCGCGTCGGCCGCGACATGACCGCCACGCTCGAGCTGCTGGTGTCCGACGACGAGCTGCGCAAGGCGATGAGCCCGCCGGCGCCGGCCGCGGCGCCATCGGCGGCACCGGGGCGCGCGATCGGCGCCCCGCCGGCTGCGGCGGTCGACCCGAGCGATCGCGCGGCGCCTGATCCGGCGACCGAGCACGCGCGGCAGATGTACGAGGCGCTGTCGTCGAGGACCGGGATGCAGCCCGATCTGTTCGCGCTGTTCACGCCGGCCAACCGGCTCAAGTTCGTCGCGCCAGCCAAGGTGCTCGACGACCAGGCGCTGCCCGCGATCGCGGCGGTCGAGAAGGCGCGCGGCGGCAGCGTGTTCGCGCACCGCGTCCAGGTGATCGACGGCGTGCCGTACCAGATGTCGGCGCTGCCGATCCGCGGCGACCGCGACCAGGTGGTCGGCGGGATGCTGGTCGGGGTCAAGCTGCAGCGGCTGTTCGACGAGTTCTCCGACCAGAGCGACGACCTGGTCGACATGCAGATCCGCCCGACGCTGATCGACGGCATGACGATCCTGGCCTCGGCGTGGTCGGCCGAGCGGCGCGCCGAGCTCGCGCGCGCGATGCAGCCCGACAAGGTGGTCCGGGTGACGCTGGGCGACGACACCCGCGACGTGATCCGGCTCAAGGACGGCGACCACGACTTCTGGAGCGCCGACAACTTCGAGGGCTACAAGGCGGGCGACGCCGGCGGGGTCGGCCGGCTGGTGATCACGCGCAGCCGGGCCACGCTGGTCGATCCGGCGTCGAAGCTGCCGTGGGCCGAGATCGGGGTCGGGATCGCGGCCTCGGTGGTGATCGCGCTGGGCATGGGCCTCTTGATCACGCGGCCGATCAAGCAGTTCGTCCGCCAGTCGCGCGACCTGTTGCAGGGCGACACCGATCTGACGCAGCGCCTGGTGATCAGCTCGCACGACGAGACCTCGGACCTGGCCGAGAACATCAACCAGGTGTTCGCGCGGCTGCACCAGCTCGCGACCGGCGTGCAATCGGCGGCGTTCCAGGTCGGCGCGTCGAGCGCCGAGATCAGCGCCGCGTCGCGCCAGATGCTGTCGGGGCTCAAGGACCAGACGCTCAAGATCGAGAGCTCGACCACCGCGGTGACCGAGCTGTCGGCGTCGATCCAGACCGTCGCCGGCAACGCCGCGCAGGCGACCGACGTGGCCGAGCAGTCGAGCACCGCGGTGACCTCGGCGGTCGAGCGCATGGAGTCGATCCGCGCCGCGGTGGCCGACGCCGCCGACAAGATGCGCGAGCTCGGCGAGAGCAGCAAGCGGATCGGCAACATCGTCGAGGTCATCCGCCAGATCAGCGAGCAGACCTCGATGCTGGCGCTCAACGCGTCGATCGAGGCCGCGCACGCCGGCGAGCAGGGCCGCGGGTTCGCGGTGGTCGCCGACGAGGTGTCGTCGCTGGCGCGCCGGGTCGGCCAGTCGGCCAAGGACATCGAGACCCTGATCCAGACGGTCAAGGAGCAGACCCAGGCGGTGATGGCGTCGATGGAGGTCGGCACGCGCGAGGTCGGCAGCGGCTCGCAGCTGGTCACCAGCACGCTGACCGGGCTGGGACGGCTGATCAGCGTGGTCAAGGACACCGCGGGCGCGGTCCACGAGCAAGCCGTGGTGTCCGACGAGATCGCCCGCAACATGGACTCGGTGCGCCAGATCGCCACCGAGGTGCTGTCGGGCTCCGAGGAGTCGGTGGTCCAGGCCGAGCGGCTGCACGAGCTGGCGTTCGAGCTCGAGGAGTCGATCGGCGGGTTCAACCTCGACGGCAGCCGGCTCGCCGCCAAGAACCCGGCCCGGCCGGTGCGCGCTGCCGGGAACGGCGCGCCGCCACAGCGGGCGCTCCCCGGCGGGGCGCGACCGGCGCGCAAGCCGCGACCGGACCGCGGCGACCGCGGCGACCGCACTGACCGGACGCCGCCGCCGACCGAGGCCGACTAGTGGCGCTCGCGCCGGACATGGTTGCCGCGATCGCGCGGCGCCTGGCCGAGCACGCCGGCCTCGAGCTCCCGGCCTGGGTGATCGACGCGCGCGCGACGGCGCGGATCGCGGTGGTGGGCTGCTCGCCGGGCGAGTACGTCGCGCTGATCGACAGCGGGCGCGGCGCGGGCGAGCTCGCCGAGCTGATCGAGGCGGTGCGGGTCGGCGAGAGCCGGCTGTTCCGCCATCGCCCGCAGATCGACGCGCTCGCCGGCGTGGTCGCGCCCGCGCTGCGCGCGCGGGGCCGGCGGGCGATCCGGGTGTGGAGCGCGGGGTGCGCCGCGGGCGAGGAGCCGTACACGCTGGCGATCGTGCTGTCGCGCGCCCTGCCCGACTGCGCGATCACGATCGTCGCGACCGACGTCAGCGCCGACGCGCTCGCCCGGGCTGCGTCGGCGCGCTACCCGCGCGCCGCGATCGATCACGTGCCGGAGCGCTACCGCGACGGCTTCACCGACGACGGCGACACGGTGCGCGTGGTCCCGGAGATCGCGGCGCTGGTCTCGTTCGAGCGCGCCAACCTGCTCGACGGCGCGGCGCCGCGCGGCTGCGACCTGGTGTGGTGCCGCAACGTGCTGATCTACTTCACCGCCGACGCACGCCGCCGGGCGATCGATCGGCTGGTCGGCGCGACCGTGCCCGGCGGGTTCGTGTTCGTCGGCTACAGCGAGTCGCTGCGCGACGTCGCCGAGCTCGACGGACTGCGCGCCAGCGATGCGGTGTACTACGTGCGGCGCGGCCCCGGCGCGGCCCCGCGCGCGCGGCCGCCGACCCTGCCGGTGCCGGTGACCGACCGGCGGTCGACGCCGCTCGCCGTCCCCGTGTCGGTCACCGACCGCCGCTCCGCGCCCGATGACCGCACGCCGCCGCCGCTGCTCGACCGCCGCTCCGCACCGATCGCCGCGGCCGACGACCGCACGCCGCCGCCGCTCGACCGCCGCCCCGCACCGATCGCAGCGGCCGACGACCGCACGCCACCGCCGCTGC
>Ga0307515_10002966_pt1 | contig 35993 bp, 21 predicted proteins | sample 17_EM_MG_FD_194513 | JGI IMG/M metagenome (GOLD analysis project Ga0307515, IMG submission 194513) | Populus trichocarpa ectomycorrhiza microbial communities from riparian zone in the Pacific Northwest, United States - 17_EM | ecosystem: Host-associated > Plants > Roots > Unclassified | place... | reverse complement strand
TACTATTCTTCTTCTACTTTCTTTACCTATTTCTCTAATATATCTTCCCTACTTTAGGGTTGTTAGTTTATTCTCCTATAGGGCGCCCTAAGGTCCCTCTATAGTTTATTTAGGCGTGTCTTAATATACTTTATAATATTAGAGTTATATTTATTTTACGCCCTTTATATTGCAGCGGCTTTAATATATAGTTGTAGGGGGGGAATATTGGCTTCCTTTTTAAGCAGTACTGTGGCCGTTCGCTTATATCCGCCTATTATACTTTAGAGGTAGGCTGTTTAGACCTTTTAGAGTGGTTTAAGGAGTGATTTAGGGGGGCCTTTCTTAGATTCTCTAATGGCCCAAATACTGGACCTATACATTATGGTTGGCCGGACAACTGCTATATATAGTAGGCGTAACCTCTAGAAGCATGGACCCTATATAGAATTAACGATCCTGGATAATGCGATATACTATACTTAGCCCTTATAGGCCGCTTGCGCCGCATATACACTCTATTAGAGCTTACTATCTACCTATACTCCTAATACCCTTAAACCCTGAACTAGTTAACCCCTAAAGCCTTAGATGCGGATTATATACTAGAGATCTGTAAATTAGTTACGTTTTCTTATAAAGTAGATTAGCTGGTATTTCTCTAGTAAGAATTGGACTCTATATTATCTTGCCTATTCTATATAGGTATTATAAGCTTTCTCTAGTATTCTGTAATTTTCTGCGGCTATTAGCCCGTATATAATTAGGTTTATATTATTAATAAAGCCTATCCCCTAGGTCGCCCCTTCCTTAAAGGAGTTAAGTAGGTTGCTTATAAAGAAAAGGAAGAGTATAGGCGAGAGGGGTAATCTTTATAGTATTCCTGTTGTAACTGCAATAGGGGGGCTCTAGTATCCGCTAAAGACTAGTAATATTTCTTTTTAACCTATAAACCCTTAAATAAATTATATAATCTATTCTGGAAAGCCTTTTGCCCTAAGGATATATAGAAGACGCTTATAGGGTACGTTATTATAGGCGCCGCTAATATCTAGGCTGAGCATTAATACTATAAAGTCCCTTCGCATCGCCTATATGGATTTAATAGTGGTAGCGAGTAGCGTAAGTGCTAATAGTGTTAAGCGGTTCTTTCTTGCCCCTATTTAGCTTTGTGGTAGTAGGTTATATTCCTTAGCTATATTTACTATATAGTCCGCTATTACCTTTTCTAAGATCTTGCTAAGGGTGTTTTTTAAGGTAATAGGGCGGTAGCTTCCTAGGATTAAGTAATCTACTTTACCTTCTTTTTATAAAACAACTGTTATTATAGCTCTTCTAAGTCGCGGGTAGTAGCCTATAATAAAGTATACCCTAGCTATATCTGTAAGCTAGGGTACTATAAGTGGTCCATATATTTTTAAGGCCTTATTTAGAATCCTATCTAGTCCTAGTACTATATTATTTAAAAGGCGGCTAATAGTTCTGGCCATTTCCTCTGTTATTATATCGCTGTTAACCCTTAGGCGAGTTACCGGTATTTTACCTATAATATCGCTAAGGTCTGCTAGAGCTGGTTAGGGGAAGAACCTTTCTATAAGGATCTTTACCTTCTTATCGTTGTTATTAGTGGCCTATAATTCCCCTGCTCTTTATAGGGGTAGTAAGTATAAGTCTTCTACTAGGCGCCCTGCCTTTTTCTTTACCTATTTTACTATAGCCTAAAGGCCCTTATTATAGGGGAGGCTTAGGTTAGAAGTATACTCGTTTATAAACCGTCTCTAGTTGTTCCTTATTTCTTTCTTTAGGGTATTTTTTAACTAGTTTCTTATATCTTTATATTATCTCTCGTCTTTAGAGTTGTAGCTACTTATATATTTCCTTCTTGCTTATTATTAGCTAGTAATAAGAACCGCGCATTATATGGACTATACATATCGCGCGTAGGGGCCCGGTTTTAAGACCGGGCAGTACTCTTCTAGCCCGTTTTTAATTACTACCTAAATCCTTTCTAGTCTTTAGTTGATTTCCTTAGGGGTGGCTAATAAGCCTCGCTTATTTGGAATTGGGTGGATTTCTTCTAGGTCTTAAAGTTGTTGTTTAATTATATTAAGGAAACTGTCTATCTTAAGCTTCCTTATTACGTATCTTTTACTACTTAGTTACGCCTTAATATCTAAATCTAGCTATATCTAGATGGGGATATAGTCTAAGGCAAGTGCCTATTCTTCTTCGGGGTTATACCTTTTAAGTCTCTGGTATAGGCCTTTATCTATAAATATGAGGTTAATTATACTTCTAGAGGTTCCTCATTGCTATATAATTGCTCCTAGGGGGGTAGCTAACTTAAGGCCCTAAGTGTCTATAGCTCTTAGTAGGTACTCTACCTATCAATTAGCAGCAATATAGATACCCCCCTACCGCGGGTGGTGGAGGTTTATATCTCCTAGTAGGATAAACTCTATACCTTTGGTTTCTAATAAGCTTATTACTAATATAATATTCTCTGTTTATAGAACCCCTTTAACCCTAGGGTTATATACATTAATAATTTATACCGGTCCCCTATATGTCTGGATTATTATAACTATAATATCTGGGTTAACTGCCTACTATGACTATAAGGATAGGCTAATAGCCTTGCTAATTATAAAGTATACGCATATAGCTGCTTTTGGTTTATATAGGAGCTAGAATCCTTAGGGGCAGTATATTAATTATATATAGGTATTATAGTACGGCTCTTATATGGCAAGGATATAGTATTTCTCTAGGTCTAGACCGTCTAGTAAAGGCCTTGCGAGATGGTGGTTTATATTGCCGCAGTTGTACTATATAATAGATAGGTAGCGGACCCCCAGCGAGGGTCCTTTGCCTCTCCTTTATTCCTCGCTTCTTCTATTTTTACTTTCTCTAGGATATTTAGAACTTCTATCTCTTATATCTATACCCTAGTTACTACTTATTTTATATAAAGCTTTCTATTCCCGTATCTTATATTCCTACTAGCGCTTTTATATCTAAATCTGTTATTATCTCTAGTTCCTCCCCTGTTCTTACTAGCTAGCTATATACCCTTTATAGGTCGGCTATAAATGTTATATTTACCGCGTTAAATCTAATTCTTAATTATCTTAGTCTTAAGCTTACTATAGCTGTCTATAGGGGTCTTCCTATAGGGCGTCCTCTCCCTTGTATCCCCTATGACCCTTATATCCCTATACGGTCTAGTAATATCGCGCGGCGCCGCTTCTGGCCCGTTAAGGCTTGGGATAGCTGGCCTAGCCCCCTAGTACTAAAGGTAGGAAACGCTAGAAAGGTACCTATATCCCCCTAGCTTATCGCCTGTTATTTCCATTTATATAACCTAGTATGCAGTTATTCCCGCAGCTATTAAGCCCTTACCTTCCGCCTCCTATATTTAATACAGTCTTCTCTCTCCTACGCCTTATGTGTGCTTTAGTAGCAGTTTACACATTTTATTTAGTCTTAATTTAAGTAGTGTCTTATATTGTAGGGGCCTGTATAGTAGCCGTAGCACACCTATACTGCGTATATAGATTAGGTGTGTCCCCATTATATACAGCGGTAGTATTATTCTAGGCGTAGTCTATAGTTATAGAGCCTTACGTTGTATATAAGGCCATTTATAATTATTCCTTTTTAGATAAGGAGTTTTTATATTCCTAGTATATATGTACTAACAATAAAGGAGCTATGCGTTTGACTAGCGTCTCCCTAGCGAGTCTCTAGCGACCCTTATATCCTCTCATTGTTCTCATTATTTACTTAGTTTGCATTTTCCGGAGCACTTTTATGCCAATACGTTCTCCTAGCCTATCCCCTGCCCTTACGGCTCGTTCCTTTACCTATTAGTCCTTTAGGGTGACTCTAATATCTCCGCTCTTAAGGTGTCGGACTACGACTACGTTATAGACCTCTTTATAAATTTCTATAAGGACTTCTGTTTCTAATTGTCCCCTAAGCCCCTCTACTTTTTCTATATTTGGTTATATTGTAATTATATACCCGGTTATTATCTTAAGGGGGGTGGGTTCCCTATAGTATAGAAGCGCGGCTATAGTAGCCCAGGTGCGGTTTACCGGTAAGGGGGTTTTTTATTTATTTTTAATTTTACTTAGCCGTTAGAGGATTTAATTAAGGGTTTACTGGAGGGGCGCCTAAGGTTCACTAGACTAGCGGAGCTATTCTGCTAGCTGTATTAGTTCGTTATAGCTAATAGTTACTCCCCCGCAATTCTGGATACTAGACGCGTTTAGTAGGCTTTATATTTTATTAGATGCCTTCTTAATAGAGGTGTTTCCGCTTTATAGTGTGGTATTCGCCCGTCTTTATTATGGAGGGCCGTTGTTGGGCATAGATCTGGCGGTTACGCGCAAGTACGAGCCACCGTCGGTCGACGTATGCCTCCCCTGCGATGCATATATCTTAGGGGGATTCTCTAGGTATTTTTCAGGGTTCTTTTTGGTTCTTTTTAGTCTTTTTAGGCCGGGTGCAGCAAGAGCTCCAAATTTCCTTTCCAACGTTTTCTTAGGGGATAATTAGAAATTAATATTTTATATAAATATAATAATAATAATAATTCATTGCTTAACGTCCGATTTAGATCCCTATTAGGCCCACGCAGACTACTCCTTATATATATATAGGGAGAAAACCCTATAATCTATCTCCCTGCCTTTTAGGACTTTCCTATAAGGCGCCTATAAGGCGCCTATAAGTCACCTATAGTACTCCTACTACCTTACTTTTTAACCTCCTTAGGAACTACTACTGCTGTAACAAGCCTATAGACGCGCTAGTATTGTATACTTTACTCTACTACTATAGAGTTATTAGGGGGCGCCCGTTACTCACCCCCCCTCCTACCCTTTATTACCATTTCCCTTATAACCCAGAACTAGTTTAGTATATTTTAGCTAATAAGCTACTAGGTAACCGCCTTAAGGCCTTTTTATATTAAGAGCAGTGTATTATAGTTCTCTATACTAGCTACTAAGAGTATAGCTTCTTAGTTGGTGCGTAAAGGGCATAACAGTATTACGTGTTTTAGTGTCTATCTTAGCCAGCCATATTTATATCTTAGGTTACCTACTAGGACACCTACCTAGTAGAGCCAGTCTTTTAGTCCTATTATTCCTATTCTTAAAAGTATTGCTATTATATTTTCTACCTTCGTTAGGCCTTCTTAGAGCCCTAAAGTGTTTACCCCCTATAGCGTTAACTATACTACAGCTTAGGTTCCTCTTGCCTTAGTTAGCCTCTATACCTTTAACTCCTATACACCTCTCTAGCGTTGGTCTAACCAGTATTATATTACGGTAGGTAGTTTCCTAGCGTTCTTTTATACTCTACTTTAGCTCCTTTTTCTCTCTTACTATTATCTTTACTAGCCTCTTACGCGTCTCTCTTCCTCCTCTATATAGGCCTAGGCCCTAAAGCAGCACCATTCTTCTTCTACTTTCTTTACTTGTTTCTCTAATATGTCTTCCCTACTTTAGGGTTATTAGTTTATTCTCCTACAGGGCGCCTTAAAATCCCTCCATAGTTTATTTAGGCGTGTCTTAATATACTTTATAATATTAGAGTTGCGTTTATTTTACGCCCTTTATATTACAGTGGCTTTAATATATAGTTATAGGGGGGAATATTAGCTTCCTTCTCAAGCAGTACTGTGGCCGTTCGCTTATATGCGCCTATTATACTCCAAAGGCAAGCTATTTAGACCTTTTAGAGTGGCTTAAGGAGCGACTTAGGGGGCCTTTCTCAGATTCTCTAATGGCCCAAATACTGGACCTATATGTTATAGTTAGCCGGACAACTGCTATATATAGTAGGCGTTTATATAAATATATAAAGAAGTTTAAGATAATATTATAGTGTAATACTTTAAAAGTAAAAATATTAAAGTCACTTTAAAGAATTAATAGGTAAAGGAATAAGCTATAAGGGTAGGGAATAGACTGGGGGAGTGTATTAATATAAAGGTACTTTAAGAAGATCACTTAGTTAAAGTCCTAGTAGTTTTTATTAGCCTTAAGGTAAAAAAGAGACATTAGGTAAATAATATAATAATTATATTAAAAATAGTAAAATTAATAAAATGCTATATACTAATTTTTAAAATTACCTATATCTAGTGGCTTTAGTAAGAAAATATAAACTAGGGATATAACTAAAATAGTAAAAGGATATAAGGGATATTAAAGACTTATTAAAGAAGTATTAGTATATATATTCTGGGGTTATAAAAACTCTTTATTTAAAAAGTAATAATTATAAATAATCTTATATATAGTAAAAGACTTTATAACTATAATCTATACCCAAATTAATATTTTTACTACTTATAATAGGGATATACTAAATATATATATATATAGTATAAATATATTATTAATACTATATAGGCCTTTATAATTATTATAATTATTATTATTATTATTATTAATTCTATTTATTGCCTAATTTAGTCCCTTTTCAGGTCTATATAGGCTACTACCTATCTATATAGGAAAAAATCCCCTTAAGGGGGAAAAACCTAAGTATTTCCTTGCCGCTAGTAATACGCGTTCCGCCTTCGCCTAGCTAGTATATCTTTGTATCTTTTATCTGCCTTACATACTATGCTTCTTAGGTATATTAGAAGATCTAGGGGGAGGGAGTAGTAGAAGGGTCTGGCGATTCGCTAGTGTACCGCTTATAGCTAGGTAGGAGGTAACCAGTCTCTAAGGGGCTAGAGAGGGGCGTGTCCTATAGTGTCCTCCTATTAGATCTTATATACAGTTTAGAACTACTAAAGGACTCCTTATCCTATAAGCCATTTTACTACTACTTATAGGCCTCTACTTATAGAGAGCATCCGGTTAATATCGTTTATACCTACACTAGTAAGTAGCTAGTCCCTTACTAAGCGGTAGCTGTAAAATAGTAGTATATGGCGTACTATCTAAGCGGGCCATCTGCATATGCACTAAGGTATAGTACTTAGGACATAGACGTCCGCAAGCTATACGTTTAGGCCTAGGACCTTTATCTATAGTAAAAAGGCGACTATAGACTCCGCTTTTATAAGTCCTTTATATAGGGGGGGAGTTAGTATTAACTATAGGGTGTTCTATATAATTGCGTCTTATATTTCCGCTACTTCCTTCCATTATTACTTCTATTTAAGATCTGCCCATCTTACAATTAGTATAGTAGATCTCCACTTATATTAGTAGCCTCCTATCCTCTATTACTGTTATAGCGCTCTATTAGTGTGGCGTTGGGTCTCTGCCTAGTAGGCTAGTAGTTCCCGCGTTTCCTTTTCTCTCTCTACCGCTCGCAAGTAAAGGGCTTCCTGGCTAGTATACTTAGGCGTATTTCCCCTTTAAGGAGCCTTCGCTTTTTATATATATCTTATTTCTTATATATATTTTAGCATTTAGCGAATTTTTTCTTTTACTAGGTGGCCTTATACTGTAACTACTCTCTATATTACGGTTGTATTAATATATATATCTAGTAATAGAACTGCCGCTTTACGTTTAAGTACAGCACGTGGTGTTTTCCTATATGCCCCTATAGTTTTACGCAGGTACTTATTTTATAGCTTAGCTAGTGGCACTAGGGCGCTCTTTACTCGCACCTTACTGCTTAGTCCTGGGCCCTAGACCTAGAAGCTATATAGCATTATTGGCCTTATAACTGCTGTATATAGTAGGCGTATAAGTCTAAATAAGGGTCCCTATATTAAGGTGGTAATTTATAATACTGCTAAAAATGCAGCTGCTCCCCTATAAGTCGCCTATGCGATATACTTATTCTAGTTTAGTTTAGAGTCTACCTAGACCCCTAGGATCTTAAGGGTGGCTTCTAGTTTTGCTTTACAGCCCTAGATATTCACTATTAAGGCTAAATCGCTGCTTGCCCTTTTTTTCCTTATAAAGTGGATAAGCTAGTATTTATCTAGTGCGAATTTAGCGCCGTGTTGTTTTGCCTATATAATACACCTATTATACGCCTAGTTTAGCCTAGTATAGTTTTCTACTACTATATTTCCCTATATAATTAGGTTTATATCGTTAATAAATCTAAGGGCTATTATATCCTTACTATTATTAAATATCTCTAGTAGTTTAGATATAAAGAAGAGGAATAGGATTAGTAAGAGGGGTAATCCCTATAGGATGCCTATAGGTATTAGTATTAATTCACTTTCATATCCCTTAATTATAATTTTTGTAGTACGCCCTATTAGGAAAGTATAGACGAACTTAATTATCTAGTTTAGTAGGCCCTTATTTCTTAGGATCTATAAAAGTCTCTTATATAATATATTATTAAAGGCTCCGCTTAGGTCTAGGCTTAGTATAAATACAGTGCATTCTAGGTAAGCTTGCTATACCGCTTAAACGCTAAAGGTAATTAGGAATAGGGCTAAGAGGGTTAATCATTTCTTTCTTACGCCTATTTATGTCTATAGTAGTAGCTCCTATACTTTTGCCGCTTCTTATATACGTTCTATAACTATCTTTTCTAAAAGCTTTTCTAGGGTGTTTTCTAGGGCAATTAGGCGGTAGCTTCCTAGAAGGGAATAGTTTTTTTTCTTTACCTTTTATAAGACAACTATAGTTATTGCTTTAAAGCCTTTAGGTAGTTCGCCTCCCTAGAGATAGGCGGTTATAGCGTTAATAAGTAGTATTACTATCGCTTCTACCACAGCCTTAATTGCCTTATTTAGGATCTTATTTGGCCCTAGCACTTTACTAATAGGGAGCTTTTATATAGCGTCCTTTATTTCTTTTACTAATATTATATAACTTATTTTAATAGGTATAAAAAGGGATTAGCTGCCAATGTCTTATAGGTCCGCTTAGCCTACGCCAAAAAAGAACCTTTCTACTAGTATTTTGATTTTTTTCCTTATTATTATTCGTGTACTAGTCCTATTCTGACCGGCGTAGTATAGGTAGGTAGGGGTCCCCTAGCGTCTCTTCGGCGGCTCGCCTACTCCACTTTAATATATACTATAGTCCCTTATTATATGGTTTAGTAGGGTCTAAGGTAATTTCTTTAAAGAATTAGCGCTAGTTATTTCTACCCTCTTTCTAAATTGTCTTCTTAAGCCTGTTTTTAAGGGCCTTAAAGCTCTATTAGTGGTAAGCTTCGCCTATTACGCTATACTATCGCCTTGCCCTTTTGGCGCCTATAAGTAGCTAGGCCGCCTTTAGCAACCATTTATAGCGGGCGTGTTTACTAAGTTAGGCCTTTAGGCAGTATTCTTCTAGGTAGTTGCTTATAATTCTCTAGATATCCTCTAGCAATGCTTAAGGTATAGCTGCTAGCCTATTAGTAATTTCCTAGGTATACTTTTCCTAGTTAAGTTTCTTAGTAGCGTATCTCTAGCAGGTTTGCTACGCTAGTGCGGCGATATTAAGCGCTATCTATATAGGTATATGGTCTATAGTAATTGCCTATATATCTTCTAATCTGTAGAACTTTAGTTGGTTTATAAGTATATCTTTAATAAATATAAGGTTAATTATACTCTCTTAGGTCCCTCTTTTCTAGGTAGGTTTACCGGTTAGGGTAGTAAGGGTAAGACCCCGCGTTTCTAGCTTATTTAGTAGGTAGGTTACCTATACTTTAACTATAGCTTACTGCCCTCCCTATAATATATAGTATATATTAAAGTCCCTTAAGATGATTACCTTGCCTTCTGCTATGTTAATTATCTGTTAAAGTAGTCCCTATATAGTAATTTAGGGTTTTTTATCGCTTAGGTTATAGATATTAATAATACTAATTTGGCTTTAATTAGTAGCTAGTTATAGCTTATTAATATTAGGGCTAATGTTATAGTAGCTCTATGCCTATATATTAATATATTAACTAACTAGGAAGCACGTATAGGTAGCTAGGTTTAGTTCGTATAGGAGGTAGTATCCTTTTAATTAGTATATTTTACGTATTTACTTATTATATACCAGTTCTTATAGAGCTATTATCTAGTACTCTTCTAGGTTTAGGCTATTAAATAGTAGCCGTGTTGCTTTATAGTTTAAGTATCCGTAGTTATATTATACTATTGTTAATCTATTTATAGTATTAGTTGGTCTAGTAACTTATAGATATCTTCCGTTCTCCTCTAGGGCGTCTTAGCTAGGGCTATTATAATTAGGATTCTTTACTAGGATAGGTCTCTAAAGGTATTAGTGCTGCCTTATAGGCGTCTTACACTCCGCTTTACAGCTAGTTAGGTAAAAGGTGCTCCTATTAGGGTAGGTACCCTAAATCTCTTTCTTTATATAACTATCTACCCACCATTACCTATTATACTTAGCTCTTTCTCCTTATATGCGTTTCCCTATACTACGGCTATAGCCTAGTATAGTTTGGTTTGCCTTTTCCTAGTAGCTTCTAGGTATACCTAGAAGGTCTTATAGGCCGTCTTCTACTATACTTTATATTCTTTACCGCAGTTTACACATCTAACTCCCTTAACCTTAGGGCAGTCTTTTATCTCGTATATATTGGCGTATAGCCTATACCTTCCCTATCTCCCGTATACGCTCTAGGTATAGCCCTACTACTAGTATTTAAAGTATTGGCGTATTTAGACTATATAGTAGTATAACCAGGCTTTATACTAGAGGCTATTTATAATTATTTCTTTATATATAACTGCCGCCTACATCTTCTAGGTTAGTAGATTAATAATTAAGGTGCCGCGTGTTTTAACCTTTTGGAACCCTAGTAATACGCCTATATATATAATGCATACTTTATAGAGCCATGCGACTCTAGATATTATAATTCCTAAAATTAATTTCTTAGTGGCCTCTGTAATCCTTTAGATAAGTTATAAGTTTATAGCGCCTTATCCGCTTTTTACTTATATATTAATAGGTACTCTAAATACTTTAACTAGGTAGTCCTAGCGGAGTATCTTATACTTAGGGGTGTCTCCCTAAGTTATAGCCTAGTCCTTTACCTATTAGTTTAGGAGTATAACCTCTATATCGCCGCTATGTAGAACCTTTACTACTACTACCTTTAGTATATATGTCCTAATTACTATAAGAATCTATTTTAGCTCTACTACTACTACTTCTAGTGTTTAGACCCTAACTATAGACCTTACGGGTATTACGCTAGGGAGGCGCTAGGGAGGCGCCAATTAGGCGCTGGCGGCGATATTAGCCTATAAAGGCTTTATTATATACGTTATTAGTATTCCCTATAATTTTATAGCGTCCTTAATGCGCCTAAGCCTATCCTCTACCGCGTTCTAGTTCCTATTATGCCTTATCTATAGTTTCTAAGCGATATATCCAGCCTATTAAACCGCACGCGCTACCCCTACGCGTGGGTATTTATCTTCTCCCTTCCTTAGGTCTTTCTTAATATCTTTTAGGATATTTATAAGTTTCTACCATTTCTGGTCGTTGTCCTTTAGTTGTTATAGTTAGGTTGCCCCCTATTAGGTTTATTGTGGTATTACATTTTTTTATATTTTGACCCACCTTTAAGTCTGCTACAACCCTCCTAGGTCGCGTAGGCTTTCCGGCTATAGTGCGTGCATTAATTCTAGGGCATATTATGCCGTAGATTCGATTAGGAGTAATTATATCTTTATTAGATAAGTAATAGGCATGTTCTGCTGCTATAGCGGCTTAAGATTAGTTTAATATTAAGAAGTTCAAATAAAATATATAAATAATTATTAAAGTATATATTCTTATTAGTTCTATTTATTGCCTAATTTGGTTTCTTTTTTAAGTCTATATAGGCTTCTACCTTCTATTTATAGGAAAAATCCCTAGTAAAGGAAATACTTAGGTATAACCTTTTAGCCAGTTTTACGCGCGATGTGACGGTGCTAGTGCGCGTCACCTGCCACATTTAACCAATCAGGATTTTCCATGCCCGGCATGGAAAATCGCTATTAGCTCGCGTACCACTAGCGCCTTGGCGGCCCTCGCGACATGTCTACCTACTGCCCCTAAACGATTCTCCTTCTTCTTCTCCTTAGCTTAGTATCTTTACTAGATAGCAATCCATAAGCTTTGGTTCAGAGGTATTTGTGCAAGCCGTTACATTATACTAAGCTCTCCTTACACTACCTGGGAAGGCCTCAATAATATCCTACCCCTAAAAAAGAGAAGATCTTTATCTACAACGACGCGTTAACGCGCTATACTTAGATATTAAAATAACTCTATACTGCCTGCAAAGGCCTTAACAATACCCTACTTTGCGAGCTAGATAGGACTAGACCTATACCCCCCGGAATTAAAACTAAATCGTACAATTCCGATAAACCCTAGGAAGCCAATAATGGCACCTAAAGTAAGCTTATCTAAAAGAGCTGCCCCAACCTAAGAAGAACACAAGATTTAATTAGGATCCGAAATTAAAGATAATAATGACATTACGGACGTATATAAGCAGATTTATGCCCTAACGGCCAATTAAAAAGCCGACCGTCTCTAAGCTTAAAGTATATAGGAGACCCTATAAGAGATCCTAGACAGCCTTATAGCTCTTTAAAGCAGCTTAGCTCCCCCTTCTAGAAGTCCTAGTTAACCTATCTACTTAACTAAGGATAATATACTAGGGAGTACGGAAACGATAATGAAGTAATTAAAGTCCGTTAAGCTCCCTAACCCCTAACTACTGTCTAACGGGATAGACCCTACCTTTAAAAATTAGAGGATTTAAATATAAGGAAAGCTCCGCGTTAACTACAACTATTTCCTTTCTAAAGAAGCTAAGATACTTTACCTCTTTAGTCGAACTACTGGGGACGCCCAAAAGCACCTCTAAGCCAAGTTTGAGGATGAGTTACCTATTCGGTTTATATCTGTTAATAAGATACTATAGTACCTAGCGGCTATCTATATAAACCCGAACAAAGTACGCGACGCTAGGTATAACTATAATCGCCTAATAATAAGACTAAATTAATTCTTTGCTAAGTTCTAGACCTAATTCCTATACCTAGCAGGCGAAGGCCAGGTCCCCCTTAAAAACTACTAATTAGACCTATATAACAAACTAATAGTTCGATTATAAGAGAAGATTGCGGTAGCCTTAGACGACCTACCGACCTACTAAAGACTTACAGCCCGATATCTATTATTGGATTTAGAACTACGGCAAATTAATACCCGCACCGATTAGCAGAAGAAATCCCGCAGCGATTAAAAACCGACAATTATACCCGCTAGGGCTGGCACTAAAAAACTAGTAGAAAGCACCCCTACACCTAAGGTAGGTATAACTGCCCTTTAGCAGGCCTCTCCTAATCAACAGCGTGCTATACCCCCAACTAATACCCGCCGTAACACCCTAATTAACCCTACTATGGCCACATGCTTTAACTACGGAAAAGATAAATATTTTATCTTATCTTGCCCGGAGCTAAAAGATATAGGCGATATTAAGGAGATGGAGGAAGGAGAAGTATCCAACGAGTTGGGAAAAGAAGAACCCTAGGGAAAAACTCCCCCCTAGGGTACCCTATTAACCTTAAAGAGATTAATCTAAGTTAGTTAATAGGTGGAAAATACTTTACGGTTCTATATATAGTATCTTAAAATGCATATAGAGTTAACACAACCGCCCTTATTAACACTAGAGCAAATAGCTTTGCCTTTATAGATACTGCCTATGCAACTAACGTTGCTAGGTTTTTAAATATAAAAGCCACCTAGCTAAAGAAGCCTGTCTAAGTAAAAGGCTATAACGGCCAAGCCAGTAAGCCGGTTACCTATGTGTTAAAGTTATATATTTCTCTTAATAGACGACGCCTATATAGTATACCCTTCTATATCCTAGACCTAGGTTCCTATAATATAATCCTTAATTAGAAGTAGATGTCCTATTTTAATATCTGGCTAAACGTATAATAAAGGTAGCTTATTTAGCCGAAGAATAGACCAAAATTACCCTCCTTTATTAAAGAGATCCGAACTAACCGTAGGACATTAGCCGCAGAGGCGGATCCTACCTATAAGTAGGATATTAGGGACTGGGACCTAGCCTTTATATAGAAAGACGCCCGTCGCGAAGCTGGTAAGAACCCTATGCTAATAAAGATACTCTCCCGTAGTGCTACGGTTAAAGAGAACTTTACGTATAGAAGCGGAACGGATAGTAATATAGAAGTCGCCTAAGTTACGGAGACCTAACCCATTTAGAAGAGGACCTACTAATAGAATACGAGAGATAACCTCTAGAAGATATAGTAGGAGCTAAAGGGAGGAATAAGAAGGTTAATACCCTAGAAGCCTCGGAAATTATATACACCCCTACTATTACGTGACCCCCCTACGTTAGATATCGCGGCTATTAGTGCTATAGGGTTCCACTTTAATATGTACCAGAAGGATAATAAGGTTTTTATAACTAGCTTATATAAAATTAACCGGATCATTAATAAGAAGGAAGAAGGGCCAGCTAAAGAAAGTAACAAGGAGCTAGTTAAGCGCCTCCTTCCTACCTACCTCTTAAGCTATAGAGACGCGTTCTTAAAAGCAGCTTCGGATATACTACCCCCCCACTAAATATATAATTATAAGATTTAATTAGAAGCCAATAACTCACTAGGATATAGCCCCCTCTACTAACAATTAACGGACAAGCTAAAGGTAATAAAGTAGTACTTAATTAATAACCTTAATAAAGGGTTTATTAAGCCAAGCTAAGCCCCTTTTACTTCCCCTATCCTATTTATAAAAAAGCCTAGTAGAGGCCTTTATTTTTATATTAACTATTAGAAGCTAAACGCTATTACTTAAAAGGATTGGTATCCTATTCCTTTAATTAACGAGACCCTTGCACGTCTAAGCTAGGCAAAGATCTTTACTAAACTTAATATCCGCCAAGCTTTCTACTAAATTAGGATAGACCCCGTATCTAAAGATTTAATAACGTTTTATACCTATTATAGGTCCTATAAATGTAAAGTCCTTCCTTTTAGGTTAATAAATGGGCCGGCTATATACCAAAGGTACATAAACGATGTCCTTTTTAACTACCTTAACGAGTTCTACACGGCATACCTGGATAATATCCTTATATACTTAGATAACGAACTTAAGTATAAAGTTTATGTTAAGAAGGTCCTAGAGAGATTACAGAACGCGGGCTTATAAGTTAATATTAAGAAATATAAATTTAGGGTAAAACGTATAAAGTACTTCGGGTTTATTATAAGTATGGATGGGATTAAAGTTAACCCTAAGAAGGTTAAAGTAATCTATAGCTAGAAGCCCCCTTATACTATAAAGGGGATCCAGTCCTTCCTTAGTTTTTGTAATTTCTATTACTAGTTTATCCGTAACTATAGAGTTATAGTAAAGCCTCTTATACGACTTACCCGGAAAGATACGCCTTTTATATTTAATAATAACTATATAGAGGCCTTTAGAGAGTTAAAGGATCGGCTTATCTCTTCTCTAATTCTGCGTTATTATAACCCGGATCTTAAATTAATGCTAGAAATAGACGCTTCTGATAGAGTTATAGCGGGAGTCCTATTATAGTTATATCCGGACAGCGAATAATACTTTATTGCTTTTTTCTTAAAGATAATAGACCTGGCTAAGTGTAACTATAAAGTATATAATAAAGAAATACTAGCTATTATTTAATCGTTGTCCTAATAGCGCGCGGAGCTTAAAGGCACGAACTCTTAAATTAAGGTCTATACTAATTATAAAGCCTTAGAGTATTTTATAATAATAAAGCAGCTTACCAGCTAATAGGCTTAATAGGCTAAAATACTCTCTTAATTCTTCTTTATAATTATGTACCGCCTAGGTACATAAAACTCTAAGGCTAATACTTTAACCCGGAGAGAATAGGATATAGGCCCCTAGGACGAGCTAAAGGCGCAACATTAGATACGCGCCCTCCTCTATCCTAAATAGCTTGACCTACGCATCCTTAAGGAACTAAGCTTTAAAGAGAACGAGCTAGTACCTATAGAAGGAGAGTTCTTAGACGAGCTAATGGGATTAATTAACCGCATCTTAACTATAAACCGCATAGCCGAATCCCTAAAGGCCCTCCGCGACTAGGCCTTAAAAGGTAACCCTAATTTAGAAATAGAAGAAGGACTGCTCTTATACTAAGAATGGCTTATAATTCTAGATATTAATAACCTATAGACAGAGCTAATCCGTAAGGCCCACTGTTAAGTTTTAACGGCGCACCTTGGTTAGGATAAGACCCACTAACTACTAGCGCCCCATTACTATTAGTGAGGACTCCTATCCAATATAAAACAATTTATTAGAAACTGCCACGCCTATAAACGCGCGGATGCCCCTAGGGATTAAACTCCTAGGTGGTTACGTCTATTACTAATTCTAAAACGCCTTTGGCAATATATTATAATAGACTTTAAGTCGTTTCTAAAGGACGCCTATAGCCACGACGCGGCCTTTATAGTAATTAACCGACTATATAAGTAATCCGTCTCCCTCCCTTACTTTAAGACTATAACTATAAAGGATATAGCTCGCCTTTACGTTAATAATATCTATCAATTCTATAGCGCTCCTAAATTAATTATCTCTAACTATAGTCCCTAGTTTATATTAGACTTCTAGAATAAATTCTACTATATCCTTAGGATTAAGATTAAGCTCTCTACCGCATTCTACCCTTAGACTAACGGCTAAACCGAGATTATAAACCAGTACCTTAACTAGCGACTACGCCCCTTTATAAACTACTATTAGAACAACTGGTCGGAATTACTGCCTATAATAGACTACGCGTAGCTTACGCTCCCCTATAATAGTATAGGGATATCGCCATTTAAACTGCTTAACGGGTACGCACTATAAACGTCCTTTAATTGGGATAGGCCTACTAAACCCACTACGGCTCACAAACGCCTTAGCTATAAAGAGGCCTAGGCATTTACTAAGAGAATATATGGGGCCTAGGAGACTGCTTAAATAATTATAAAAAAGGCGTAAGAGAAGAAAGAGGCTAACGTAAATTAATATTGTTGCGAAGTAGACTTCTAAGTAGGAGATAAGGTATAGGTGTTAATAAAGAACTGGAAAACCTAGAGGCTAAGCCGCAAGTTAGACTACCAAATAGCTGGTCTATATAAGATTTTAGAGAAGGTAGGACACTCCTTTAGGGTCAAACTACTAGATTTAATAAAGATCTACCCTATTTTCTCCTTAGACCGATTATAAAAGGCTACAAACAACTTACTGCCTAGGTAGTATAATAACCCTTCGCCGCCAATTTAGATTACAGAGGATAAGGAATAGGAAGTTGAAGAGATCCTAGCAGTTAAGAAGGTCCGTAGTGTCTTAAAATACCGTGTAAGCTAGGTTAGCTACGACAAGGACCCAGAATAGTATCCTACATCTAATTTTAAGTACTCCCCCTATAAACTATAAGACTTCTACCTAGCCTACCTAGACCTCCTTGGACCACTAAGCAAGTTAAATAGCTGGATTAAATGCTAGGAAGAAGGGTTAGATAATTATAATAATCTAAACGACAATAAGGAACTTAGACAACGCCTGAGGGCAGGCTTTTTTAAGAGGGGGGGGTAATGTGACGGTGCTGGTGCGCGTTACCTGCCATATTTAACCAATTAGGATTTTCCATGCCCGGCATGGAAAATCGCTATTAGCTCGCGTACCACTAGCGCCTTGGCGGCCCTTGCGACATGTCTACCTACTGCCCCTAAACGATTCTCCTTCTTCTTTTCCTTAGCTTAGTATCTTTACTAAATAGCAATCCACAAGCTTTGGTTTAGAGGCATTTATGTAAGCCGTCACACGCTCCGCCTTTACCTAGCCTATTTACTTTTATAATCTATCTACCTTTTATACTATTCTTTTAAGGTATTTTAAAAGATTTAGGGGGTAGTAGAAGGGTTTAGTAATTCGCTTATATACCGCCTTTAGCCTAATAGAGGTGTTTAATTTTTAAGGGGCTAAAGTAGGGCGTATCTTCCTATATCCTCCTATTAGATCTTATATACTATTTAGAACTATTAAGGAACTTCTTAACCTATAAGTTATTATACTACTATATATAGGCCCCTACTTATAAAAAGTATTTAGCTAATATTATTTATACTTACCCTAGTAAATAGCTAGTCTTTTACTATATAGTATAGTATAATATTTAGGATATAAATACTTACTAGCTATACATTTAGTCCTAGGAACTCTATCTATAATAGAAAGGCAGCTATAGATTCCGCCCCTATCTGTCCTTTATATAGGGGGAGAGTTAGTATTAACTATAGGGTACTCCACGTAGTTACTCTCTGCGCTTTCGCCGCCTTCTTCTGGCGTTGTTTCCACTTAATATCTACCTATCTTGCAATGCATGTGGTGGATCTCCACTTATGCTGGTGGCCCCCTATCCTCTATTATAGTAGTGGTGCTCTACCGGCGTGGCGCCGGGTCTCCGCTTGGCGTTGTAGTAGCTCCCGTATTTCCTGTTCTCTCTCTGCCGCTCGCAGGTGGAGGGCTTCTTGGCTTGTGGGCTTGGACGCGGTGCCCCTTCGAGCCACTAATAATATTAATATTACTAACATTAACTTTAAGGCCTGATTTAAAGCCTTTTTATAAGCACTATAATACTCAGGAATATATTAAGGTAGGGTGAATAGTAAGGCGATATTAACTTTAACTTACTAACTAGCAGTAGGGATATTATATTAATAATAAAGCGCGTTTAACTTGGAAATGGGCTATCTTATGGTTTTGCACGTAAGTCTTGGTGCAAAAATTAGGGATCTGCGTGTCAAGAATTCTAGTTCATTCTGTAACGGACAAATTCTATAGTCTAAACTTGCTGAGATAAACACCCCCGGCTCCACCAGCTTAGCGACGTTTACCTTACTTCTACTTCGCAGCCCACTGGTAAACAATCAGCAGCACACCAAGTCCAACCCCAAGCAGAACCAAAGCTGCCACCGTGAAATTGGGCGTCTTTTCGGGGAGGACATTCAATTTTGCCGGCTCGCTTGTTTCCATATATGGAAACTTGACCATAGTCATGTTTCTTATCATGCCCTTCGAGTTATATGGCACTTTGTCCTGAATAAGCGTAATAAAGTTGTGTACGTCTTCCTGCGTACACAACAAACGTAGCTGCGGGTCGTCCAGGGATATGCCCTTACTGAGGAGAAATCTAAGGCAGGCATCTACGTCTGTAATATCGACTCGCATTTTCGTTTCCTGATTTTGCTTCCTCGTGACAGCAGCATGGAGCTTCATTATGGCCAAGCATTCGGGCCCGGCAAACAGAACCCCAAATCTTTTGACGCTATACCTTTTAAGAAGGAGAAACACCTCCTCTTCTGTAATACGTCCATCAATCTCAACCGCTTCACGCCGCACGCGGGCTTTGCTTGCAGAGGTGTATACCACCATGTTGATGGCCTTCTTCATCGTTTTCTCAGCTTGCTTATCAATTGCGACGACCAATTTAACTTCTTGGAGAATTTTAAGGAGTTGGGCGAAAGCATCCTCGGATAAGTATTCGATATCCACATCCTATTGTGAGTTGTTAGCTGCGTTTTCTCATGCTACCCTGGTCTAAACACTTGTAGAACCTACACCTGTACTTCTATCTCCGTTTACCGTAAATTTGATCGCTGCTCCGCCAATAACGATAAAGTTCTCGGGTGTATTACTTGTTTTGCTATATCCGATTTGCAGCGATCGCATGAATTTATCAAGGAGAAGTGAGTTCGCAATTAACTAAACCATAGCGTTACTAAGAGATCTTAGGAGCAGATAATGATGTCTTTTACCACATTAGCAGATGATCCTGCCACCTTAGCAAATTTTAAGAAGACTTCGTCTATAGTCCGAATATACTCTCCAGGAAGCTTGTAAAAGCTAGTAAGGATTTTATTAGCTCTTTCTGTTACCGTGAAATAAGATTAGCACTCCTTGCAAGACCACCTGGAAGTTAAAAAGGATCGATTATATACCACGTGCCGCTGCGTCTTCTTTCTTTAAGCGACCAGCATCAAAATCTTCCTTGAGTAGTGTAATGCACTTTAATATCTCGCGGATAGCTTGCTTCTCGGCGGCCAGCCGTTCTTTCTGTAGCTCTTGCCCTCTAGTGTCATTGCCGACGATATGATACTTTGAGATTATATTTGCTTTGGCCGTCATTCGCGTAAAATCGTCCTCGAGCCGGCGAATAAGTTCGGCATCGGTACCTAACTCCTGACTGCGGGTAATACTAGTCTCCATAATGTCAAATTTAAGGAGAAATGTAATACAGTGATAGAAAGAGCAGAGTTAGCAAGTTGGGGTAACCAAAGATAATAGCAACAGGCTATAGAAGCTCCTTCCTCCCTAGTTATACTCATTTACAGTTTCTAGCTTACGCGCTATATTACTTAGCTTGTGTAATTTACTTTCAAAATTTTCACTTAGGGTCAGAGCGTTATATGGCTGCCTGCCGCTATTTCCTAAGGAGGAGACAAGGTAAACTGTGGGGTTGTTATCCAGGCTGTCGGGCAGAATACGGTGCAGACGGCGAGTGACCGTATGCTCACGGGCGATCGCCCTGGGGGCTAGGAAGGGGTGTGTGTTCGTTCGTCGCTCGCTCGTCGATCGTGAGGTATCGTTGATCTTCGGTTTGGGGTTTAGGGACGCGTTAAATCCGTCTCGTATCCATGAGGATTACACAGGTGGGCTCAGGTAGGGACGTAGTGGTTGTTTTACTGTGAAGGGGTCCAACAGTGGTAGTCTTCAGGGTCTCACCACCCCGAAAATTTTTACTGCCCACAACATTTCGACAACCACCGGCTCCCACCCGCACGCTGTGCGACGTCTCTGCGTTGGCTCTGCTGAATCAGAAGACCAGCAGGTTCGTAGCCGTCACCTCGTACAGGTGCAGAGTCCGATTTCAACAACCGGAAAACCTATATTAAAAGGCACTAGAATAAGAAGTGGTATAAGAAACCGTTTACAACAGTAAGGGAGCTTTAGGAGGAGTAATATATATATTATAAAGTTAAACTAAAAGTTACCTCTACTAATCACTCTACTAAGCCTTTCGAAACCGAACACTATATACGTATACTTAACGTCACTAGTAGTGTAGAGGACGAGTATACAGACTTTATTAAATCAAAACCTATTTTAATTTAAGGTATGGCGCTAGAGTAGTAGCTTAATTTAACTTGTAGAGCTAAACTATCCACGACTCTCTTAAATAGCAATTAATATATTATCTATACCGTTAATGTTGGTAGAGGCTAAGCAAATCTTTTTAGGTGCACGGTGAATAATCTTATAGGACTGTATATTACTAGGGAGGATTAATATTAAACGCATAGAGTGCTTAAAGAGCTAGCTACTAAGTTATATTACCGCCGGAGGGAGGCTTATAGCGCCGAATGTGGTATAAGAGGCTTCGGAGGCCTTGGCGGAATCTAGAGAGTAGGCGATATCTACTACACCACGCCAAGGATCGCGAAGGTGACGATAGCAATAAGAGAGTAGTCGCGAGAGAGCAGCTATTTTAAAGCTCTACTAGATCCCCGGGGGGGAGCCTACTTTCAATTAAAACACCATGCCTACTATATATTATATTCAATATTCAATATCAATATTAATACGGCCTTATACTGATATTGAATATTGATAAGAGCACTGGTTTGATGATCAGGTAGCACGCCATGACTAAGATAGAGGTGATTTACTTTCACTAAGGACGGATTTTGTATCGAAAGGGCTTTGAGAAGAGGTGAAGAGAGATTTTGGTGCATCTTTGGGAATTCGCCCGTCATGTTATCGGGCATGCGGCATAAGTTGTGCTAACAGGGTTGAAAATAACTGGAAAACAAATTGCTTTCGTCACATATGAAAATGCCATGATGTGTTTGAATGTTCGACGTAGGGTGAGCCCTGAGAATGAAGCTTTCCGAGTTTATTCGACGTGCAGAGTGGAAGGCAATTATGTCTGGAGTTCAGCATGTTGTTACGACATACCCTTTCCTGATCTGATGCCGTAGTGTTCTAAGTTCTAATATGGATGTTATTTGAAGGTCGTTTGGGTTATCAGGAGAGTGCGGGGCGCTGTATTTACAAGTAGTTGCGTATTTAACCGGAGGGGCCCGTTTGAGAACTCTATAATACAACTAGTAATTTTTCAGTTAGGGAACGCAGAGCGTATCGTATTGAGAGGATCTACGTATCAAACCAAGTTGTATATATACGGAAGGAAAAGGTGCAGTACACGATCTAGGTGATGTGGTGGATGACTGAGCAACTAAACAGGGCAAACAGGCGAGGTGAGTAGAAAGGAGGTGGAACCGTGACACTCACGTCTTCCCTGAAACCAAATCTTCCCTTCATGGTGGGAATTGCTAAAAATATGCACTGGAAGTCATGACGCTTTATACACCTTGATTAGGGGAACTCCCACTCATCATTTTGATGATTTCACATATTACGTGCCCGCACCTATTATTATACCAATAAGTGAAAATATAGTCCAGATGACACCTTGACCGATCAGCGCTGGCGGGCAATATCTAAAAAGTTCGTTAGCCTTCGTTCAACACAATAGTCACCATACTCAAGCCATACAAATTACCAGCTAGCTTCACGAACCCAGCCCAAAAAATCCAGCTCCCCATCCATGTCGAGATGAGAAGGATGAAGAGGGTGATTGTGATCATCCCCATTTGTTCGTGTACCTGCCATGTGCTACTCTGCTCCGTATAAATAACGACAATAAAAATCGATGCGGCAAGAAGGAAAATAGACCCGGCAACGAGGTAGTAAAGTGCGCCTGAATACATCATTCGGGCACCGTGTGGTAATGAATAATACATTTTGGTTTTGTAGACTTTGTAGTAGCCATGAGTAGCCGCGAAATGTGCTGTACGGCCCATGATGTAAAGGCTAATGATCTGCAGCAAGAATTCCCCGATAAACTGGGACATGAAGGCGGACCACCATGGAAAGTCACTATCCCCGAGATATTCGTCCTCTTGCTTATGACCAGAATCGCCATAATTGTCGACAAGTGCGTATTCCGATGGGCTTGGTTTAATTTTTGATGGTTGTCTCTCTTTGAACGCGAATGCACTGAGTACAATCCAGGAGAGGCGGGGTCGGGCGACAAGGAAGAACATGAGCTCCCAAATCTTATAATTCGCGTGATATCCTGCTGTTCTCTTGATAATAGCCGCAATAAAAGCATTCGCTGCGAGCTGCAGGCCCACTGGAAGGATCCACATGTATTTCCATGCCTTACTGCTCTTCTTCCCAAATTTCCCACAAGTTAACCTTTCAACGACAAGACGGTGACCAAATATTACCGCGAGCACGCTGACTACTCCATTTACAGCGGCGAAGGTGCCTAACAGCGAGGAGACAGGCGGACATTGATGAACGTTGGGATCCTCGGGAGTAATTGTCCACCCCCATGGCAAATAAACGGTGTTGTTCGTAGGGTGTTCGGCCATTGTGTTGAGGTCTACCGACCTATGCGCACCCAAGGAGATAGTTTGCAGCCACCGTCTTCTCCAAACGCGATTCTCGTAGGTGGTAGAGGGCGGTCGAGTTACTTGGAGATCATGAAATCACTACCATAGTTGTAAGCACGACTGCTTATTACATAGTATACTCAATGGGCACAATTACGCAGGGCTCAACGGAGATTGAACACTCGTAGGGTGCCTTCGAGTACTGAGTTATGAAAGAGAGGACAGCGACCACATATATATGACGCAAAGGCTGTGTGAGCGTCAGGATTCGAGATATAAAAAACAAAATTAGAGCATTGCAGAAGTGAAAGTTACGAAGCGGTACTTAAGGGGGGAGAGCAGCCTTGTCTGTCTGCCTCCTCGGCGATTAACCCTTACATTTGCTAAATTTATCTCTAATTCGAAAAGCCATCATGCGGGTGAATAGCTGAAAAGAGCTGCCAAGTATTGCGGCGCAAAGAGTGGCTTTTGCTGTCGCGCAATGCATCGTGCCCCTAGAATAAGTTATGGGACAATTTCTTGATGGCCCGTGTAAGGAACAACTTATAATTGGCAACCCCAATGTTTATAAATTATTCTACAAGTCAATGATAAAGCTTATCTAGTTATATTCTGCTCGGCTTCTAAGTTACTAAATAACAACTTTTCGCGTTGTGGTAAAATTGCTATTGAAAGACAGCGCCTTATTCTAGGATGCCTGCCTCGCAGGAGTTCGGCTAATTCCCGGCCGGGGTTGAAGTAATTAAAGCCAACTATAAGCAATTTAAAAATTGCTCATCTACTCATGGGATTGTATATTGACGAGAAGCCACCATGTATGGACAGCGACACAATGCCACCCAAACAAGTGGGGATACAATGGACAAGAGTCGTTGCTCCGAACGCCACTGTCCATCCTGAACCTTATCTCGGAGCCAGATCCGTACACTACAATAATGGGACCCCTACTTACGGCCCCGGATATCCTATTGTCTCCCTATTATCATCAATTATCCTACCGTATCTACAGATATATTAGTTATATGGCTTTTGTTGTAAAAAAAGGCTCACTTACTCCAACAGTAACCTGAAAAACCAAACTTCAAAATCCACATTCCTAAACACCTTGTTGGCCCATTCTCGTCCCTGAACGGCCATGTTCGGCGCCTGAAGCTTTCCCTCCTCTTCACTAGAGAAGTATCTAATAAGTTCCAGCCACTCTTCACCACGAAGCGAGATTGGGATATAGTGCACCCAAGGCTTTAACCAGTCTTTGTGCCATTCCTGGAAAATCGACATCTTGTAGACCAAGCTCATGCTCTTGAGGAACGCGTAGAAGCGGCCACTAAATGCATTGCCATCCATATCAAGGAGATGTTGATACTGCCAAGCATCCTGTCCATCAGCCCGATCAACTACGTTGAAAAACTCGTTCTGTGCATCGCAATCGCCGGGGTCGCATTGTCCCACATGTGAAAATTTAACGTCAAAGAGATCTTTATATTCTTGCCGAGGCACTTCCTTCATCTGCCAATCTGGCGATTTTTTTTGTCCTTGGTTCACTAGAATCTTTGCCTTGTCGGGTGCGTTCATTTTCTGGACAACACGTTGACGGTGCTGCCGCCTCCAGCCCCCATTCCGGCTGAATCCTCCGGTCGTTGATCCTCGCCAATATAGGTTATTTGTCTTGTTGTCCCAGTCCGTGTCGCGCTCCTCATCATAGCCAACCTTGCCGAACCAGTACCACGGACTTGGGTAGATAATATCCTGGAAACTGCTGAGTTTACTTTGGGAAAAGATAGGGATTAAGTCATGGACAACGTTAAACGCATTGGGCCGCTCGAAGAATCCGTATGTCTGCCGAAACGAAGGTGACATACAGATGTCGGAGAAAGCTGACTGGTTGTAGACGAAGCCGAGGTCTCCAATCGCGTAAGAAGTGAGATTATCCGCGGTTACGTCTTCATAGCTGCGTGCTGGGCTGTTGGGAGAACAGGACATTCTTGCATGTGTCCAAGTCTGTTGATGCGCGAAGTGGTTGAACCGAGTTGTCTTAGATTCAGGAAATCGTTGACCGTTTCCCATATCATCGGGCCTGTTTGAGAAAGCATTCAGTGGAGAAGTGTTCGCTAGAGCTGCAGGCATGCGCTGACCCCTGGCAATTTCGACTATATGAGAGAGCTGATCGTGGGGTACAACGACACGGGGTTCGTCGTGAATATTGAAGGCAACATCCATATCCGGGAGATGTTGCACAAAACTCTTTATCATACCCAGAGTCGCCTTTTGTTGCCACTCTGCGCCCCCCTCAATTTTAACAGCTTCGCCGTCGCGTATAGAAAGTCCAATCAATGAATTCTCATCCAATCCCAAGACCTCCCTCACACGCGCTCTGATGGTTGATGGTTTAAGTGCCCAGAATGGGAGCAGTGCTTCATTTATGGTATCGAATTCGTCGATGAGCTGAATATCTGCTCTCATGGCAAATTCATACCATTTCTCAAATCTTGGTGGCGGAGGTATCCTATAGCGGCGGCGATATTCAGAGACAGCGTCGGCCAACGAAACCGATTGTCTCGCTAGCTGATTTTTGAACTCTTGTTCCGATGATCTGATGAGTTGATCGACAGGATGGCCTTTCTTAGTGTCAAGCTGAAGAGGCCCGAATGGCTCAATGGAGGGATTAACTTCAATGATAGGCGTATTGCTACGGTCGAAGGATCGTAGGGTAACGGTATGGTAAAAGAACTGTACAAATAGGATCGCAAATGACAGCAGCCCGAGTAGGAGGACTATGCGTTTTGCGCGCATCGTGCTTCGACGGCCGAATATGCTTTGTGTTGACGACGAAGGATTGTACAAGAATAGAATGCTTGTGGATGCGAATATGGCGGTAAACCAGGCTCCCGAAAGCGAGGACGCAATATTAAGGCGAGCATACAAGTAAGCTGCTACAACAACGAAAGATGTTCGAAGAGCTCCTTGTTGATAGAGCTACAAGAAATAGACATCAGCGGATGTTCGTTCAACGGAGGCGGTAGGAGAGGGCTGTCCTATAGAAATAATAGAAACTTTTTCAACAAGGCACATGCTGTGGAATGCATGATTAGGCCTAGAAAAATTCCATAGGCTTATCTATGAAACGGTTAAACATAGGAGATAATGCAAAAATTGCCGCAAGCTAAAATACTGATCGTGGTGGAAAGCCGTGCAGCCACGCTCTCTTCACTTAGAATTGAGAAGAGCGGCAAGGCCAGACAATGTATAAGGAAATAAAGCAGAAAGACAGTACAAGGAAGACCTGGGAAGCTTACCGTCATGAATAATAAGATTTTTTCCAATGTGCCCACAAGTATCATCAAGACGCATTGCTTTATCATTCTATAGTTTTGAACTAATTTCCAGTCCCCTTCCAGCTTCGCGATCTCAGGATCCCATGTCAGTACATCGGCTCTGAATCCTTCCATGAAAAACGCGGCAGCACCGCAGGATATTGTAATGACGGCAGCAACATCCCGTAGAGATGTGATATAATGCTCCTGTTGCGCGCCATCCAATGAATTCCGTCGCGAGAAAGTCCCATTTGCAGACACAAGCCCACGACTTTCAGCATTTTTCTCATCTTTTGTATGTCTGATTGCGTTTTCGAAGAGCACAAGCTCTGCAGCAGTGAAAAATGCGCTGGAGAATCCAAGCGCAGAGGTCGGGGATGTTATGAATGGGGTGCTCAGTACAGCACCAGCTGATAGCGTGACAATTATTAGGAGACGAGAAGACCCAGTATGTGTTCCCTTTTCTGCGCTCGAGTTGTTCTCAACCGAATGGCCGTCAAGAGGGAAGAAGTTTGGTAAAGCTCCGGCTCTGGGCCAGAATTCCGTCTCAAGGAGGAGAAATATAAGTCCTGGCAGTAGTGCCTATCCAACCGTTAGTCATAATTCTCTAAAGGGGCATTAGACTCGCCAACCTTTGTCCACCATATTCCCTCTCTGTCGCGTGCTGCTCGTTCGCAGATTTGCGCCAAAGCAAATAAGCCTCCCGCAGCCCAACTAAATTTCTTTCTTATAGTGTTGTCAAAACCCGAATATAACCCTGCACGAGCTATACTAAATATCCAAATCAAGCCCCATGATATTGATGTTATGAGTAACGAGTGTTGAACCGGGGTGTTGATAGTTGATATGATGGATACGACGAGGAACGCTGCAGGAAGAAGGAAGGGCGAATACTGGGCGACATTTTCTACCATTACAGGGATGACTGGTTGCATTGGGAGCAGAGGTTATCGGATGTTGAAGGGCATGTCTCTTGGTACAATGGCTTGAAGGATTCGGGGGCAGCACCCCAAAACAGGAAGTTCGCAGCAATTCCCCAGGATAAGGTCTTGGCGGCCGCTAGTGACGCGGAAGGCTGACCCCTCAAGAGGTGGCTCCTTTTCCACCTCCTTACCTAAATGGACTGAATACCTCCAACAACACTTTCAATGATAGAGCGTAGAAAAAAAATTAGAGATTGAGGATTGGGGATTTGAATTATCATATCCGCTAAATACAATTTCTATCGTTTATTACGTCCCATGGCCTAGCGATGCACAATCACCAACTCCATACTACTCCTGAAAGATCCGATTTCCTAGAACGGAGACGGAATGAAAATAAAGGATGGTGCTCCATGGTATAATGCTAACCGAAAAAACCTCTCAACACAATTTCCAAAACTTCGGGCTCTCAATTTAGGACCGTGCGTTGAAACCTTGGGGGTGTCTCAAATGAAGTCTTGCTCATAGCCTCGGCATGAAGCTACACTTTTCGTCCGCGATCAGAAAAGAAATGGCATTGTTTGACATGTGCAGCGGTCCCAGTCTTGGGGTCAAAGATGTGGCAGCCATAAACTGCAGCGTTTGGAGGGGTGTACACTGTAATCAATCAATGAAAGCTTATCCAAGCGATTCGACATTACCCACAATGTAAGGAAACGGCAACATTTTCCGGATCAGGGTTTGTCACCTGGTGCAAACCAAGCTGATCGGACATATACGTGACTTGGTTTTCTTGATACACTGTCTCTTTCTTGACCTTTGGCGGTGAAGGTTCGCCGTTGTTAAGGACAGATTGGTTAGGCCAGGAGAAGAGAGTTTCTTTCAAAGAACCTTTCAGGACCTTCATGATGCAGTGCGCATTGGCGTGGCTTGAGTAAATGTGAGCTCCTATCCGCGATGCTCGGCGGGAAGGGAGACTTACTCATGGATAGGGCTACCCTTGTCTGGCGTCCAGACGAGTATAAGCTGTTGTAAATTAGTCAAAACTTCTCGAAGTACGAGTCTATCCAGGTGCGTCAATACCAGATTACTCTTCCCGTTACCCTTGTCCACAAGGTTTCTTGTATAAGGTCTAGAAGGATCGCCTAGCGCATACTTCTGCCACTCTGATGGGTTGGACACATACTCCTCCATCAATGACTGTAGCTCTTTCGGGTCTACATCTGCAGAGTCTATGCCAGAAGTCGCACCCAGCATTTTACTAAGGTCTTCAACGAGCGTGTGGAAAGCATCAGGCTTGCTGAATTTAGAGGTGGGACCGAAAAGAGCGTCCTTTGCGAGTGCTGGCATACTGGCATTCGTGTCAATGCTATCGTGACTGTCTTCGTGTGCTGCTCGATATAAAGACTAGAAGGACAAGTATTAATAGTAGGCTAGCGGAGTTGGATGCTCCGATCTTGAGAAGCAATGGCGAGCGACGGAACCCAGATAATAAGGAACCCTAGATCTACATATGCGATTTGGCTACGGTGATCCTTGTAGCAGTCACCATGCTTTGTGTCATGCTCCACCGCCTCCAGTTCACGAGTAATTAGGTCTGCAGGTTATCGTGGGCTGCGGTAAAGGACACTTGTTTGCGGTTGGCGTCGAATCTCCGAATTTTAGGAGCAGCAGCCGCCCGGCACCAGGAGCACTCGTTTTTCCGACGGCCCCTCGCTCGGCGTCATCCCGCATTTTTGTGAAATCTTTTTGGCCACTACCCTGCGAACATCGATCTCCACGTTTACTTGCTGTAAAGCTCATATTGCTATCACTGTGTTGATAACTATTCTGTCTTTATAGGAAGGGCCATTACCAAACGCCCAAAATGGCGACGACTGTGGATAAGGTAGCTGTCCTTGGATATTTCTGGCCTACTATACTGACATTGTGCGTGGGACAGATCAAAGAGATTGAGGCCGAAGTGAGTATTGCTAATGTTGCCCTCCAACGGCATGGGTTTAATGTCCAGTTAGATGGCAAGGACACAGAAAAATAAGGCCACCTCTTTCCATCTTGGTACGGACATTCCATCACAAGTGGCACGTAAAGAGCTAATTAAGAGCTCAGGACAACTTAAGGCGAAACTTGCAAAATTAAAACGAGAACTTCTAACCCCTACATCTGGCGGTGGTGGAGGCGGTGGTAAGGCATAATCACATGCAGGACCAAGCACTAGCTTACACTATGGGCCAGTTGGCTTCGATGTTGCAAGAACCGGCGTTGCCAGCGTGTGAGCCTATGCCACGATGACTCCAATTGTCCCATTGCTTGACTAACGCAAATTCAGTGGATTCATCGGATTTCCTTCTGTGGGCAAAAGCACGCTGATGAGCAGGCTCACCGGTCAACACTCAGAAGGTCCGTACCACGTTGCCTTTGTACCATGTTCATAATTTCGAGATTCTGACAGCCACATAGCGGCAGCGTATGAGTTTACGACGGTGACTTTCCCAAGACTTTTCTTGTTATATAATTCCTGACTTTGATCTAGCTTACGACGGTGCCCGGCCAAGTTATGTACAATGGAGCCAAAATCCAGATGCTCGATCTTCCAGGTATCATTCAAGGAGCGAAGGACGGTAAAGGTCGTGGTCGGCAAGTTATTGCCGTTGCAAAGACTTGCCATTTGATATTCATTGTATTAGACGTGAACAAGCCACTCACAGACAAGCGCATTATCGAGTCCGAACTAGAAGGGTTTGGAATCAGAATTAATAAAAGTCCTCCTAACATAAATTTCAAAAAGAAGGATAAGGGAGGCATTAGCATTACCAGCACCGTGCCGTTAACGCACATTGACCATGATGTAAGTTTGTTCCACGGCATAAAATTTGAGTACGATCTCAACCCGCAATCAGGAGATAAAAGCCGTAATGTCTGAGTATCGTATATCGTCAGCAGACATTGCCATTCGTTGCGACGCTACTATTGATGATTTAATCGATGTTCTCGAAGCAAAAAGCCGAAGCTATATTCCGGTAATATATGCGCTGAACAAAATTGATTCGATTTCCATCGAAGAATTGGATCTGCTGTATCGGATTCCGAACGCTTGTCCGATCAGCTCGGAGCATGGCTGGAACATTGACGAACTTTTGGAGCAGATGTGGGAGAAGCTGAACTTGAGGCGGGTCTACACGAAACCAAAAGGAAAGATGCCAGATTACTCCGCGCCAGTGGTACTCCGGTCGAATGCTTGCACTGTTGAAGATTTTGTTAGTTCGGCTGCTTCTGGGATGCCCCTTCATCGCTGACTCCACTCCAGTGCAACGCGATCCACAAGACAATAGTTGAGCAATTCAAGCACGCGATAGTGTATGGCAAGTCGGTCAAACACCAACCGCAGCGTGTTGGATTGGCCCATGAGCTCGCCGACGAGGATATCAGTAAGTTGGACCACCAACACCAGACTATATCTTTGCCGGCCCCACGGCTTACCTTGTGACCAGTAACGATCATCAAACGTTGAACATCGCCGGTCGTGCTGATTCCTATCATCAATCTTGCCCCGGACGGCGAGATTTAAGTGGCGCGAAGAAAATATATCAAAGGATGGCATAGAGTGTCTCATTCTCGTATCAGAACGTGATTGTGTCATGGGAGGACAAGGCGAGCAAGGCAACCAATGATGCGATGGAGGATTGGATAAGTTGCAGTGCCAATAGTATCGCATCAGCATCGGCACGTTTATTTTGGTAAAGCAGCTTACACAGCGGATCGGGTTTATCACTCGCCCACGGCCAGCCAAAGGCAGGCGTCTTTCCTCGATGGGCCGCTCAATCATGGCCGTTGTCCGAAATAGGACTATCTTCAGTGCGCGATGGCCACTAAAGAAGCCTCGTCCGTGTGGTGTCTTGGAGGATGATGGTGCTATTGGAATGGTCTCAAGCAATATCCTTTTTCCATATCGTTATTTCGGAAATCCAGATAATACGACGATCATTTTCTAGCCTTTTCAAGTGTTCTGGGCGCTGATTGGCTGGCCGGCCGTAGTTTTGTCAAGTCGGAGAAATCGAGCAGGGGGAACGATGACACCCGACTCAGCGTCGTCGGGCGCTAAGACCCCCTCGCTTTCTCCCCATTTCCGCGCAGTCTGTCCATCCCCCCTCGAGCGTGAGTGGTCCATATTATCAAACCTAAAATGTCTCGGTGGCTCGATTTGCAAGGAAGCCATATCAATCCTTTCCGCATCCGTTTCAGCCCTCTTACCCTCTGGGCAGCGACCCCAAATACCCCAACCCCGGCCCTTATGCGCACCACGGCCGGCCGAAGACGTTTGGCTGCGACTGCGAGGCTTGACGCCGTGGGTGCTGTACCTGAGTGAGCACTGCCATTGGGGTCGCGCGCCACCCAGGTACACCAGCGGCCCCAGCTCGACGCAGACGAGGCCCATCCTCGTGCAGCAATATCGATACTCGACTCTGGGGTTCCGCCCTCGCACGCTGTGCTGATTAGCCGGCCAGCATACGCAAAAGGGTACGGAAGTATGGGCGATCGTGCGGTTTAGTCGATAGTCTAGTCGACAAGCAGGCCTAGCTGATGGCTTGCGCGAAATCGCCTAGACTTCCCACAATTGCTCGCCCTTGTTGACTGCCGGTCCACCTATGACGGCCGCCTTCATGGCCCGCGTCTCCTCGCAGCTCCCGGACGACCCGCCCGCTAAGCCCAACGTTCTCGCGGTGCTTGTGCGGTATCGCTTCGCTTTTGCGACCAGCGCTCTAAGTGCTCCAAGTGCTCCAAGTGCTCCAGCCTACCAGCCCGAAGGCTCCGTGCGCTGCTCCTAGCTCTACCAACGCCTTTTCTGTGAGAAAATGTGGCCTTCCCCATACATCCTTGAGCTCGAAACAAACAAGGGGCCTCTTCGCATCTCGTCCCGCTTCTGCAACCGGTCCCGCACCGCACCGCTACGCACCGCACCGCAGTCCCTACCCCGTACCTGGTCTACCAAACCCTCTATTGCCCAGCCCAAAGCCACCCTCAGCTGCAGCTTCTCGACCGACAAAAAGAATCATCCTCGCCGCACACGTGTGGCATTGTGTGTCAGCTCTCCTCGTTTCGTTTCAGCATCCTGCGCTGCGCCAGATTCTGTCAGCATTTTTACTCTTTTGTCGTGGTACCAGCTCTGTTTCGCTTCGTCAGGAACCGTCACTTGTTCGCTCATGCATGCATGCAAGCTGCCGACTCTGAGGTCACTCTAGTCCAGGAACACGACGGCTTGGGCGCAGATGCCCAGCTTGCCACCCGAATCTCTTCAGATCTAACGCGGACTTTCACGATAGCACGGTTAACCAGAACAATCGCGCATTGCTTCAGTGGACCCGCAATTGCCGACATGAGTCAAATGGGTATGGAGCATGAGCAGCATCAACCGCAAGAGACTGGCTACCACGACAGCAATGGCTCCTGGGTGGATAGTAATGCATATAGCCATTCGCAGCATCAATCGCCTGTCCAGGAGTACAATGGCTTCGCTTTTACCCCACTGCCTATGGAGCCACTCTATACAACCGGAATGCATCCCCCCAGGACTACGCACCAACAGCTTCAACCCTTGATTATGCCACAATGGCCGAGTATGTTGACAAGCCAATCCAGCTATGTCCCGCCAATCTTTCCTACAGCACCAGTTCCAATTACTCCGGCTTCTGCCACTCCAGCATCAGCAACATCAACTCGCTCGCAAACCTCATCAACACCGAGGAAGACTCTGACAGATGCTGACCGGAGACGAATGTGTCTCTACCATGAAGAGCATCCTACGGTAAAGCAAACTGAGATTGGAGGTGAGTACTCCTCACAAGCAATTCCCGAAGCGTTTACCGAGCTAACGATTTATCCTAGCGATGTTTGGCGTTGAGAGAAGGTACTCCAATTCTTATCTGTGTCATCTTTGCATAAGTTGATTGGGTTTTCTAGTACCGTCTCGAAGGTTTTGCGGCAGAAGGAAAAGTATCTTTATCAAGATGACGGTAGTCGATCACCTATCAAAAGGTCAAAAGGAAAGTTCCCGGACATAGAAAGAGCACTATCAAACTGGGCAAGAAACCATCAGAGGCAAGGTTTACCTCTAAACGATGCAATGATCAGAGAGAAGGCTCGCTTTTTCGCGACAACCGTAGGCAATTCGGAAAGCCATCTGAAGGCCAACAGCACCAGCTGGTTGGAGAAGTTCAAGCAGAAAAATAATCTCATGGGAGCGAAATCGAGAAAGAACTCACTAGCAGAAGAATCAGAGGGAGCCTCAAATCCGCCGTCGACTTCGCAGACTCCAAACGGTATCTCCCCAACATCACCGAGCGGGGTACCGTCACCATCGCCGATAGCGATGGCGGCAACAAAGAGTGAGGAGAGCTTGAAGACAGAAAGTCCAGACAGCTATGTGGACTTTACAAATGGTCATCGACCTTTCCATTCGCAAAGTAATACGTCTCTTTCTAGCGTTTTCACTGATACAGCACCGTCTTCTTTCTCTGCAGGGCCCACAAGCCCAACATCGCCGTTCTTCACGCCGGATTCTGCTTGTGGGCCCAACTCTTTCATGCCTTCACAGCAAGCTAGAGGACAGCCTGGAAGTAGTAATTTTCAGCGACCGCGAAGTCAAACGTTTCCGATGCTTGTTGGAGTAGAGCAGTACATATCTCCACCACCATCGTCAGAACCCATGACTCCAAAATACCTCAACAGCACAGCCTTGGAGTCTCCCTTATCAGAGATGCAGTCATCGCTCGGTGGCGTGGATGACGCGATGCAATCATCACAGTCCCAAATTGTGACCAGTTCAATGCAACCTCCTCCTGTGCCAGCTGTCCCTCCGGTCAGCATTCCACTCCAGCAGCGACAGCAATCTTCTCCGATTAGCTCTGACAACAGTGCGCCAGGGTCACCTTCGCAGGAAGATGCTCGTCGGGCTCTTGAGATCGTTATGAATTTCTTTGAGCACCAACCAAGCGGATTCGTGGAGCCGCAAGAGTATGTTATGATTGGAAAGCTTATGGAGAAACTGAAGTTGCAGCGTAATGGCGAACATTTGCCTGGGGGAATGCATCGTATTCCTGAGCAAGAGTATGGCGTAAGAAAGGTCGAGTAACTGAAATGATACACTTGGACGGGATCAAGTAGGCAAGAGCTGGGACTGGAGGACTTTTGATTTTATAAGGCTGGTGTACTCTCGTGGGCATAGGTGTTTCTGGGTCCGGTTTCCAGTTTCAGATACATATTTCACCATCCTTTCGATCCTAGTTGCATTTTGCTTCCAGGGTTTTCGGTTTGTTTGGAGCTCTGGGGACAACTCTTTTCGGGGGAAACGGACGGTTAGGAAGACACCTGGGTAAATATAGCGGTAGCATACATTCACATTTGGACGGACGTTGGGAGGAGTTGGAGCTGGTATTATTATCTCAACTACCACAATCAGCAGCAGCATCATCTTCATCGGCATGATCTTCATCACCATCACCAGCGATTTCTCGGAGCCTAGGACACTTTTGTTCGAATCGACTTCTCTGTTTTACTATTCACTCTTCCATTTCTCACACAAGGCCAAGGGGGAAACTATGGCCTTGTCTACATTATACCCTTCTTATTTCCGAAATTCATACCCAACAAAAAAGATTCAGCCGCTCACGCGGACCCCTTTTATCTATTACTATTCTATACCTTTCATTATATGAGCGCGCCTATGTTTGGAGCCAGCTTTTGCAATCAATACGTTATCGTTTTTGTCAGCTTGTCTCATTTTCCTATATTGCTGTGTTCTCTTCGATACGACCACAGGCCGCACAACCCGACCAGGTTGCTCGCGAGCCCATGAGATTCGCGCTTTGCGTTTGGCTTTTCTGCGTTCCATTCCTTGCCTTTGCTTTTTGGTGCGCTATGCGGGTGGCGAAGGGGTGGGAAAGGAACAGACAGGAGTTGTATGTAGCTAGCCGCCCTGCCAGTTATGTGCAATGCATTGCAGCCTCACTTTCACTCCTTCTCTTCATATCTCTCCCTATCTGGCACCTGGCGAACTTAACCCTTTGAGCGTGAGCGTTTCAGAAATCCCGTTCCTAGGGGCTCTAATTCTGCAAGGCGGCCTAGCGACGACCTAGACAATAGTATGCCGGTGGTTTTGCGTTGGGCAGCCCCAGGCGGCCGATCGCGATCGGCCTGTGCCTGGACCCGTTCGAATATCACGAACGCAGCCAGATTATGAATAGGGAGTCTAAGACTTCC
>Ga0307515_10002965_pt1 | contig 35996 bp, 33 predicted proteins | sample 17_EM_MG_FD_194513 | JGI IMG/M metagenome (GOLD analysis project Ga0307515, IMG submission 194513) | Populus trichocarpa ectomycorrhiza microbial communities from riparian zone in the Pacific Northwest, United States - 17_EM | ecosystem: Host-associated > Plants > Roots > Unclassified | place... | reverse complement strand
CAGCTTTGCCGCCATGGCCAGCGACAGCGCCGGCGTGCTCTACCTTGGTGACGATTTCGGCGTGCGGCGGATCGCGCTCGACAACAACACGACCTTGCTCGCAGGTTCACGAACCGATATGGGCGCGCTCGACGGCAACGCGAGCACAGCCAGATTCCGCTTGATCCGCGGCCTCGCCGTGAAGCCGGGCGGCGACGTGTTCGTGGCCGACAGCGGCAACGCCATCCGTCGGGTGGATGCCGCCGGCAACGTCAGCACCTATGCCGGCGTGATGGGGCAAAGCGGCAGCACCGACGGGCCAGTTGCGACGGCGCGTTTCACGCTCCCGGGCCCGATGGCGTTTGCACCCGACGGCTCCTTGTACGTGGTCGACGACACCGGTGATGGCGGCGTGGTTCGCCGGATCGCAAGCGACGGGGCGAGTGTGAGCACGGTGCCCATTCCGCCTCACAGCCATGTCACCGCCATTGCGGTCGACGCAGACGGCACCCTCTATTACGCCGGCTACTTCGGACTGATGAGGCTGCCACCCGGCGGCACACCCGTTTTGCTGGTGCCACGCGGTGGAAGCATCGTGCTCGGCGCCAACCCCGTGGTGTCGGACGTCGACAGCATCGCCGTGGTCGGGCCTGGGCAACTGGTCGTGATGAGCACCGGCCAGATCCTGAAAGTCACGCTGCCCTGAACCGGCCGGGCTGCGCGCTTTACGCGGGTACTTCATGCCCGTCGCTCACTCATCAAGGGAGACATTCATGCAAAACACGGTCTTGTCCACACGACGCGCCAAGGTGGCCGCACTCGCGGTGGCCGCCACATTTGCCTTGTCCGCCTGTGGCGGCGGTGGCGACTCGGCAGCGCCCTCGCCGCCCCCACCGACTCCGCCGCCCGAAACGCTGTTCGTGCCGGCCAATGCGTGGACCGGTGCCGTACCCGCCGGCGCGCAGACGGTGACGCCCGACGAATTTCGCCGTCGGCAGATGGCCGGCGAACTGGTGCTGGTCACCTCCGCCACACAGGACGCCCAGCGCAGCGCGCATTCAGCGCATGTGGCGGCCGAACGCGCCTTCCTGGAAAGCCAGCCCGACTTGAGCGACGCCGTGAAGGCCTTGCTGGCACAGGCTGCCGCGGCCACTGACCTCGAGGCCGATGCATTCGCCACGCTGCCCGGTGGGCGCCAGGTGGCGTTGAACAGCCTGGGCACGGCCATCGAGAACGCAGCCGCCGACCACCGGCGCGCACGCGACCCGGCGCTCGCGCTGGCGGCCTACGAGCTGTCGTACACGCTGCTCAGCGATGCGCTGAAGGCGCAATTGCCCGCACCCGCCACGTTGGCCGGTGCCACGCTCGCGCAGATCAGGCAGGCATCGCAGCAGATGGAAGCGGCGCTCGCTACGCAGACCGACATCGACAACACGCGACTCGACCCGAGCGCACCCCCGGCACCCGCGGAGACGCAAGGCAGCCTGCGCCGCGCGCTCGACTTCAACCCCGGCAACGGCGTCGACAACAACGGCCCGTGTACGCCGAGCGGCTATGCGCGGCGCTACCACTTCCCCTTGCGCAACTTCGTCTCGCCGGTCAAAGACCAGGGCGAGCGCGGCCTGTGCTGGGCCTTCGCGGCCATCGCTGCAGTGGAAAGCCGCGATCAGGTGCAGCTCGGCACCACGCCCGACCTGTCGGAGCAGTTCCTGGCGAACCGCGTGAAGCTGCTGTGGGAGCCGAACAACTTCCTCGACGGCGGCTCGGCGGCCTTCGCGCTCAACACCGCGGAAGACCGCTTTCAGCGCCTGCCATTCGAAACCACGTGGACCTACAACCCGGCGGTAGGTCGGCCCGACAACGCCTTCGACAGCGGCGTGGTCGGTACGCCAGCGTCGTACAGCGGTGCTTGCAAGCTCGAAAACTACAACGGCACCTGCTCCGAGACGGCGCACCAAAGCGAAGGGGTCTGCACGTCGGTGCAGGTCGGCATCTTCTGCAGCTTCGTGATTCAAAGCTTCCCCGACGCCGGCTTGCGCGGCAGCCGGGTGCTGCCGGTGTGGGCCAGCGGCCAATCGTGGAATGTGGGGATCTTCCGCGCCCACCTGGCCGCCGGCCGCTCGCTCATCGGCGTCTTTCCGATCTACGAAGGCTTCTCTGCCGTTCCCACCGTGGGGCCCACCCGAGGCATCGTGTCGAGCTATCTTCGCCAGATGCGGGACAAGAAGGGCAAGCTGGTCGACGGCAGCTCCGGCGACCACCTTGCGCAGATCGTCGGCTTCGTCAGCAACGAACAGCTCTCGCTGCCGGGCGGGCCGCCGAGCACAGTGGGCGGTGGCGGCTACTTCATCTTGCGCAATTCATGGGGTTGCACCGTGGGCGACGCCGGCTACTACTACGTGCCGGCCGACTACGTTCGCGACAACTTCTATTCGCTCGATGTGCTGGACATGCTGCCCAACCGCAGCGCGCGCTGGGCCGCCGACCAGGTCGCCCCAGGTGGCACCGCCGGGCTGAGCGTGAACCTGCGCGACAACGCCGCGGTGGGCCTGCGTGTGCGCGGCGACCTGGCGGGCGACATCGTGGTCAACCACCCGGTGGCCAACTACGCCCGCATGACCGTCACTTCCGACCGAGATGGCCTGCTGTACGACGGCCAATGGCTGGTCAACGCGCCGGTGGGCGGCAGCCTGTTCGCCAACTCGCTGCCGGTGAACTTCCAGACCGAAGGGCCGAGGCAGGTGACGCTGGTCGCGCACTACGGCTCGCAGACGGTCACCACCACCAAGACGGTAACGGCGCTCAACTCGACGCCGGTCATCACCTTCGAGCCCGGCGACAAGCCGCAGCAGAACGAGAACGCCGTGGTCAACGCCCTGGTCACCGACCTCAACGAGGCCGACCCGACCGCGATGTGCACCGCGATGACTTGGCAGGTGGCGGCCCCCGACACCATCGTCTCGGGCAGCGGCTGCAGCCGGGTGATCCGCTTCGGTGCCGCTGGCATCCGCCAGGTGAGTGTCGGCACGCGAGACACGGAAGGCCTCACGGCATCTGCGACAGGCAGCTTCGAGGTGCTGCCGCCGCCGGTCAACCCGTACCCGCGCATTGGCAGCTTCGGCGTGCTGTCGCGCGATGCGCTGCTCATCGAGAACCAGCCATTCGGCTGCATCTCGCACACGGTGGCCAACAATGCGGTGATCGACCTGCGCCAGCTGGGGTGCAAGACCAACATCTTGGGGCCTGACCTGTCGCGCTACTTCGGCCAGCTGGTCGTCGAGAACCCGGCGGGCGAGGCGCTCAGCTACGACTGGACCTACACCGACTACTACCCGAACGGCACCGCCACGCCACGCAGTGGCACCGCCAGAACGACGACGCCGAATGTCGAGGTGAACCGGTTCCTGTATGTCGGGCTGGACGGTGCGCCAGCATCCGCCTTTCGCTGCACCATCGATGTTCGCGTCAATGCACCCGAAGCCTCACGCGGCAAGACATTGCGGGTGTGGAGCGGTCAGTGCATCAACGTGGAGGTGGGGCCGCGCTGAAGCGGCACCGGGCTGCCGCTTGGGGACATCCTCAGAGCGGCAACTCGGTGAAGTAGCGCCCGCCGTGGAATATCAGTGGCGAGGCGCCTTCGCGGCGCTCGCAGTGCTCGACCTCGCCGACGAAGATGATGTGGTCGCCTTCTTCGTACTGGCTGCGGTTGAAGCACTCGAACACGGCCGCGCTGCCTTCGAGCACAGGGGCGCCGCCGGCACCGATGCGAAACGGCACGCCGGCGAAGCGGTCGACGTCTTTCGAGGCGAAGCGTTCGGCCAGCGTGTGCTGTTCGGCGGCCAGGATGTTGATGGCGTAGTGCGAGCCGCTGCTGAAGGCCGGCATCGAACCGGCGCGCCGCGACAGGCTCCACAGCACCAGCGGGGGCGAGAGCGACACCGAGTTGAACGAATTGGCCGTCAGCCCGATCGGCTGGCGGTTGACGTCGAGTGCGGTAACGATGGTCACGCCCGTGGCGAAGCTGCCCAGCGCAGAGCGGAACTCATCCGACGAAAAACTGGGTGCGCCGGGGCGCAGCAACGCGTTCATGGGTCCATTGTGGCGGAGTCGGCCGCCCTGCGCTGACCCGGCTTTTTGCCTGCGCCGAGCGTTGACCTGGCCCGAGGGCAGATCGACACTGCCACCATGCAGCTGATCACCCGCCACCTCATCGCCGCGGCATTCAACAACGCCTGGGCCAACCACCGTCTGCTCGGCGCCTGTGCGCAGCTCACACAGGAAGACTTTGCCGCTACCCGCGTCAGCTTCTTCCCGTCGATCAGGGCGACGCTGAACCACAACCTGACGGTGGACGCGTATTACCTCGACGCCATGCAGCGCAGCCTACGCGGTGACCCGCCTCACCCCGATTCGCGCTCGTTCTTCGACCCCGAAGAACCGTACGAGCGCTGTGCGGAACTGAGCGAGGCGCAGCGAGCGCTCGACCGCGCGCTGATCGCGCTGTGCCAGTCGCTGGCGCAAGACGAAAGCCGGCTCGAGCTCATCGTGGCCGTGCCGCGCACCGGCAAGATCGACCGCGAACCGATGCACCGACTGCTGGCGCATCTGTTCGAGCACCAGATCCACCACCGCGGCCAGGCGCACGCCATGCTGGCGGGCACGACGGTGCCGCCCCCGCAGCTCGACGAGTTCTATTGCGTCAACGATGCCCCGCGGCGTGCGGAAGATTTCCGGGTTCTCGGCTTTTCCGAGGCGTGCATCTGGCAAGCCGAAGCGACGCGGGAATAGACGGGCCCGTAGGCGCGTAAACCTGTGGTGCAAGCCCCCACCTCCTTTCGCCAGCAGCTGCTGGGCGCGATCCCGCGCTTGCGCCGCTATGCGCATTCGCTGGTGATGGATTCGAGCGCGGCCGACGACCTGGTGCAAACCACGCTGGAGCGCGCGCTTTCGCATTGGCACCAGTTCGACCAGCAGCGCGACATCGTGGTGTGGATGCTGAGCATCGCCCACAACGCGCACCGCGACACCCAGCGGCGCAACATGCGCCTGCTCATCGTCGACCCGCAGGCGCTGCAGGTCGAGCAGGATCTGCAGCGCAGCGACCCGGGTGCCGACGTCGGCCTGCGCATGGACCTGCTGGCCGCCCTGCAGCACCTGTCGCCCGAGCAGCGCGAACCTCTGCTGCTGGTGTCGGTCGAAGACCTGTCCTACGCCGAATGCGCCGAGGTGCTTCGCATCCCCATCGGCACCGTGATGTCACGCATCTCGCGGGCCCGCGCCGCCCTGCGTGTGCTGCTCGACGGCAAACCCGCGGCCACCGTGCGTGCCCTGCACCGCGTGGTCTGAATCACCATGAACACGACGCCCCACCTTCCCCCTTCCGACGAGCGCCTGAGCGCCTGGCTCGATGGCGAGCTGCCGCCTGCGCAGGCCGACGAAGTCGACGCCTGGCTGGCTGCTCACCCTGAAGATGCTGCGCGCGTGCGCCTGTGGGCCGCCGACCGCGATGCCTTGCGCGCGCGCCTGGGGCCGATAGCCGCCGAGCCGGTGCCCGAGGCGCTGGCCGATGTGGTGTGGCGCTCGTCGCCCAACCACGCCGCGTGGTGGCGATGGGCCGCGGCGGTTGCCGTGTTCGGCCTGGGCGGCGTGGTGGGTGCCGCGGCCGTGTGGCAGCTGCGCAGCGACCGCGCGGCCGTGACGGCCACTGCGCCCAGCGGCTGGGTGCAGCGCGCAGCCGTGGCGCACGCGGTGTACGTGCCCGAGCAGCGCCACCCGGTCGAGGTGCCGGTGACCGGTGCCTCGGCTGAAGAAAACCGCGCGCAGGAAGAACACCTGGCGCGCTGGCTGACAAAGCGGCTGGGCTTTTCCGTCAAGCTTTACGACCTGCGCGACAAAGGCTTCGAGCTCGTCGGCGGGCGACTGCTGCCCGACGCGGCCGGGCCGAGCGCGCAGCTGATGTACCAGGCCCGGCAACCCGGCGCCGATGGTGCGCCGCCCGCGCGCGTCACCGTGTACTTGCGCAAGCCCGAGGGCGGCACCGACTTCGCGTTCCGCTACGAGCGCCAGGGCGACCTGGGCGTTTTCTACTGTGTGGAAGACGGCGTGGGCTATGCGCTCGCCGGCAGTCTGCCGCGCGAGCAGCTGCTCGCGCTAGCCGAGAGCATCTATCACCAGCAGCCCGGCGCGAAGTAGCCGTTCTTGGTGTGCGCCTCGCGGCCTCAGCTGAGCGCCGTCACCGGCAGTGCGGCGCCATGAATGGCGCGTGCGCCGTCCGATGCGAGGAAGGCAATCGCGCTGGCGAGGTCTTCCGGGGCAACCCAGCGCGACGGGTCCGCTTCGGGCATGGCCGCGCGGTTCTCCGGCGTGTCGATGATGGTCGGCAACACGCAGTTCACGTTGATGTTCTTCTCACGCAGCTCGGCAGCCATGGCCTCCGTCAGGCGGACCACCGTGGCTTTGGCAGCGGTGTAGGCGCCCATCTGGCCGAGGCCCTTCTGAGCCGAGAACGCACCGACGTTGACGATCTTGCCGCCACCCCGCGCGACCATGTGCGGCACGACGGCACGCGCTGCATGCAGCAGGGTGCGAATGTTGACGTCGAACAGGAAGTCCCAGTTCTTGTCGGTGGTTTCGTGGACCGCCTCGCCCATGCGAAAGCCACCCGTCAGGTTGCACAGCACGTCGATGCGTCCGAAGCGATCGAGCGCCGCCTTTGCCGCACGGGTCACCTGCTCTTGCTCGAGAAGATTCGTCGGCGCGAAGAGCTGCTGTTCGTTCTCGGGACCGAACGCATCCTCCAGGCTCGCTCGACGAAGGTCGACAAGCACGAGCCTCGCCCCTTCAGCGAGGAACGACCGGGCCACCGCGCGGCCCAGGTTGCCGGCGGCACCGGTGATCATCACGGTTCTTGTCTGTGCGTTCATCTCAGCGCCTCCTGCGCTTGTCTGCGTGGTACTGGCCGGTGCCACGGGCGAGCAGCGTGTCCTCGGCCAGCAGCTGGCCCGGCTCGTATTCCGGTTGCCCTTGAATGCGTTCGTAGATCGGCCCGAAGTCGACCTGGGCGAGTGCCAGCAACTCGTCGAGGTTGTCGATGACGAAGTAGCTCTCCTGAAAGTCGTCGATGCGGTAGTGCGTTCGCATCACCCGCTCCAGCTCGAATCGGATGCGGTTCGGCGAAGGGTCGTCGAGGGCGAAGACACTTTCGGTGTAGGACGACGCGATGCCTGCGCCGTAGATGCGCAACCCGTCCGATTGCTGCAGCAACCCGAACTCGACGGTGTACCAGTAGACGCGCGCCAGGTTGTCCAGCTTGCCGAGCCGCTGCGCGCGCAAGCCGCCTTCGCCGTAGGCCTGGATGTAGTCGGCGATGGCCGGGTTCATCAGCATTGGCACATGGCCGAAGACATCGTGGAAGACGTCGGGTTCTTCGAGGTAGTCGAGTTCATGCGGGCTGCGGATGAAGTGGCCCGACGGAAAGCGCCGGTGGGCGAGATGTTCGAAGAACACCTCGTCGGGCACCAGGCCAGGCACCGCGACGACCTGCCAGCCGGTGCGCTTCATCAGCACCTCGCTCAGGCGGCGGAAGTCGGGGATCTGGTCTGCGCCGATCGGCAGGTCGCGCATGCCCTGCACGAACTCGTCGCAGGCTCTGCCCGGCAAGAGCTTGCTCTGGCGCTCGAAGAGCGTGCGCCAGGTGGCGTGCTGCTCGGCGCTGTACTTCTCCCACCCCTGCTCGATGGTCCAGTCGGCGCGCTCGGGTCGCCCGGCGTTGCCCGCGGCGGCACCGTGCTTCTCGATCTCACTCAATTGGCGCTGCATGGTGGGCCTTTCACGTTGCGCTGGGGAGCATGAAACGATCGAACGCCGCGTCGGCGTAGTGGGCGAAGGCGATGTCGCGCTGTGACAGACCGCCGGCATCGTGCGTGGTCAGCGTGATGTCGACCCGGTTGTAGACGTTGCTCCACTCCGGATGGTGGTCGCTTGTCTCCGCCATCAACGCGAGCTGGGTCATGAACGCGAAGGCCTGCTTGAAGTCGGCGAAGACGAACTCGCGTGCGATGGCGCCGCGCTGGTCGTCGTGACGCCATCGCTGCAGCGGGGCGAGGAGTTCGCGAGCGTGCTCGGGAGACAGTCTGTTCATCGTGGTGCCCTTGCCAATGCCGGCAGCACGGTGCCCGCACACTCGCCGAAGCCGATGCGCCGGAACCCCGGGCGCTCGCAGTGGCCCCGCACGATCACCTGATCGCCGTCTTCGAGGAAGGTGCGCGTTTCGCCGTTCGCGAGGCGCACGGGCTGCTTGCCGCCCTGGCTCAACTCCAGCAATGAGCCGCCTTGGCCCGCATCCGGGCCGGACAGCGTTCCCGAGCCGAACAGGTCGCCACTCTGCAGGTTGCACCCGTTCACGCTGTGGTGCGCCACCAATTGCGCGAGCGTCCAGTACGCATCGCGCGCGTTCGATCGGCTCAGGCGCTCGGCCGCGAGGCCGGCCGCCCGCATCTTGGGAGTGAGCAGCCAGACCTCGAGTTCGATGTCGACGGCGCCACGCGCGCGGTTGGTCGGCGAGTCGAGGTAAGGCAGCGGATCGGGGTCGCCGTCCGGCCGGGTGAACGCACTGCGAAACGGCTGCAACGCATCGAGCGTGACGATCCAGGGTGAGAGCGTGCTGGCGAAGTTCTTCGACAGGAAGGGGCCCAGTGGTTGGTACTCCCAGGCCTGGATGTCGCGGGCACTCCAGTCGTTGAACAAGGCGAGGCCGAAGAGGTGGTCCTCGGCCTCGGTGATGGACACGGGCTCGCCGAGTGCATTCGGCGCGGCGACGAAGGCACCCAGTTCGAGCTCGTAGTCGAGCCGGCGGCTGGGAGCCAAGGTCGGCGTTGTTTCACCTGCGGCCTGGGTCTGCCCGAGCGGCCGGTGAAAGGCCTGCCCGCTCACGCCGATGGAAGACGCCCGGCCGTGGTAGCCGATCGGCACCCACTTGTAGTTGGGCAGCAGCGGGTTGTCGGGGCGGAACAGCTTGCCCACTGCGGTTGCGTGGTGGATGCCGGTGTAGAAATCGGTGTAGTCGCCAATGCGGCAGGGCAGGCCCATCTCCACATCGGACTGCGCACGCAAGCCCTCGGCGAAACGAGCTTGCTGCTCGCTGCCATGGCTCAGCCCGCGCGACAACGCCAGCCGCAGCGCGCGCCGCTGGGCCGGGGCTGCGGCCATCAGCTGGTTCATGTCCTGGGTGTCGATCAAGCCGACGGATTCGAGGTCGAGCACCTGGTCGCCGATGGCCACGCCGATGCGCCATGGCGCATCGGATGCGGTGCGGAAGCGGCCGAACGGCAGGTTCTGGATCGGGAAATCGGTGGCCGGGTCGTTGGCCGAATCGACCCAACTCATCAGGGCCGCATCGTGCGTGCTGTCCAGGGGGAGCGGCGTCATCGCGACGACTCCTTCGCATGCAGAAAGGCGGCGTGCTTGGGGGCGCGCTTGGTGCGCGACCATTCCTCCAGCATCTCCCATTTCACCGCGTCGAGCTGCGCCAGTTGCCGCGTCTCCTCGGGGTCCGGGCACGCCAGTTCAACGCGGTGACCGCTCGGGTCGAAGAAGTAGATCGAGTGGAAGATGCCGTGGTTGGTGACCCCAAGCACCTCGACGCCATTGCCTTCCAGGTGGGCCTTGAAGTCGAGCAGCTCGCTGCGGTCCTTGACCTTGAAGGCGATGTGCTGCACCCAGCTCGGTGTGTTCGGGTCGCGCCCCATCGGCGCGCGGGTGGGCAGCTCGAAGAACGCCAGCACGTTGCCGTGGCCGGCGTCGAGGAACACGTGCATGTACGGGTCGGGCTCGCCGGTCGACGGCACTTCGTTCTCGGCAATGGCGAGCACGAAGTCCATGTTTAGCATCTTGCGGTACCAAAGCACGGTCTCCTTCGCATCGTTGCAGCGGTAGGCGACATGGTGGATTCGGTCGATCTTCATCGCTTGAGCCTCCGTCATGGTTACGCGGTTTGCGGCACGCCGCGGCGCACCTGATCACGCTCGATCGACTCGAACAGCGCCTTGAAGTTGCCTTCGCCGAAGCCGTCGTCGCCCTTGCGCTGGATGAACTCGAAGAACACCGGGCCGAGCTGCGGCTGCGTGAAGATCTGCAGCAACAGGCGCTGCCTGCCGCCTTCGGTGCTGCCGTCGAGCAGGATGCCGCGCGACTGCAACTCGCCCACCGGTTCGCCGTGCCCTGGCAACCGGTCGTTGAGCATCTCGTAGTAGGTGGCCGGCGGCGCCGTCATGAGCGGAACGTTGGACTTGCGCAGCGCGTCCAGCGTGGCCGGCAGGTCGTCGCTCAGCAGCGCGATGTGCTGGATGCCCTCGCCGTTGAACTGCATCAGGAACTCTTCGATCTGACCGGCGCCGCGCGAAGACTCCTCGTTCAGCGGGATGCGAATCTTGCCGTCGGGCGCGGTCATGGCCTTGGAGGTCAGGCCGGTGTACTCGCCCTTGATGTCGAAGAAGCGGATCTCGCGGAAGTTGAACAGGCGCTCGTAGAACGCCGCCCAATGCGCCATGCGGCCGCGGTAGACGTTGTGCGTCAGGTGGTCGATCAGCTTCAGGCCCGCGCCGGTGGGGTGGCGGTCGACGCCCTCGATGAAATCGAAGTCGATGTCGTAAATCGATGTGCCGTCGCCATGGCGATCGATCAAGTACAGCGGCGCACCGCCGATGCCCTTGATGGCCGGCAGGCGCAGCTCCATCGGGCCAGTCGGGATGTCGATCGGCTGCGCGCCAAGCTCCAGCGCGCGGGCGTAGGCCTTCTGCGCGTTCTTCACGCGGAACCCCATGCCGCAGGCCGACGGACCGTGCTCGGCCGCGAAATACGAGGCCACGCTGCGCGGCTCGTTGTTGACGATGAAGTTGATGTCGCCCTGTCGATACAGCACGACATCCTTGGACCGGTGCGTGGCCACCTTGGTGAAGCCCATGGCCTCGAACACCGGTTCGAGGACGTTGGGGGCGGGCGAAGCAAACTCGACGAACTCAAAGCCCATGAGGCCCATCGGGTTCTCGAACAGATCGGACATGGTGGTTTCCTTTGGTGGGAGGCGGTGGTTTGGGCTGGGCCGGGTCAGACCAGCTGCCCCAGCGCGTTCTCGAACGCGGTGCGGGCGATGCCGGTGTGGGCGGTGGAGCGGGCACGGCAGCGCTGGAGTGCAGCGGCCACGGTGGCCGAGACGTCGCCGAAGATCGCTTGATCGGAGATCTCGGCCTGGCCCTGCATCAGGAAGGCAAACGCACGCGCCATGCCGCAGTTGGCGATGAAATCGGGAATCACCGCGACGCGTGAGTCTGCGTGCTCGTAGATCGGGCCGTAGAAAATCTCGCGGTCAGCAAACGGCACATTCGCACCGCTGGCCACGACCTCCAGCCCGGCCGCGATCAGCTGCTCGACTTGTTGCTGTGTCACCAGGCGCGAGCCCGCGCACGGCAGGAAGACCTCGGCCCCTGCGCTCCAGATGCGGTGGTTGATTTCGTCGAACGGCAGCAGTTCGGGGGCGGCCAGCTGGTTGCCCTTCTTGTTCAGGAACAGCGCGCGGATCTGCTCGAAGCTGAAGCCTTCGGTGCTGAGCAAGCCGCCCTCGCGGTCGATGATGCCGACCACACGCGCACCGGCTTGCGCCAGGTAATACGCCGCGGCCGAACCGACGTTGCCCCAGCCTTGCACGACGACGCGCTTGCCGGCGGCGCTGCCGCCATACAGGCGGTAGTAGTGCAGCACCGATTCGGCCACGCCCCAGCCGGTGATGAGGTCGGCCACCAGGTACTTGCGGGTCGGCTCGGGGGTGTAGCGAGGGTCGTCGACGACCTTCGCCACGCCCTGGCGCAACTGGCCCACCTTCTGGATGCGCTCGCTCTCGCTCGACAGGAAATGGCCGTTGACGATGCCTTCCTGCGGGTGCCACAGGCCATGGCTTTCGGTGATCGGGATCACCTCGTGCACTTCGTCGACGTTGAGGTCGCCGCCCGTCCCATAGTAGGTCTTGAGCAGCGGCGTCACGGCCTTGTACCAACGCCGCAGCACGCCATCCTTGCGCGGGTCGGCCGGGTCGAAGTCGATGCCCGACTTGGCGCCGCCGATGGCGGGGCCCGAGACGGTGAACTTGACTTCCATGGTCTTGGCCAGCGACTCGACCTCGCGCCGGTCCAAGCCCGAGCGCATGCGGGTGCCGCCACCGGCCGCGCCGCCGCGCAGCGAGTTGATGACGACCCAGCCCTTGGCGGGGGTTTGCGCGTCATGCCACTCGAAGACGATCTCCGGGGCCTTGTTCTCGAATCGGTTGAGCAGTTCTCTCATGTCGGGCCTTTGTTCTGTGGAATCGGTGGGGCGCTCAGACGAGCAGCAGCTTGTCGTCGTCCAGCTTTTCGCCGCGGGTCTTTTCGAACATGTGCAGCAGGTCTTCGACGCTCATGTTTCTGCGCTGCGGCCCGGACACGTCGAGGATCACGCGGCCCTTGTGCAGCATCACCGTGCGGCTGCCGTAGTCGAGCGCCTGGCGCATGCTGTGCGTGACCATCATCGTGGTCAGCTGGCCGGCTTCGACGATCTTCGCGGTGAGTTCGAGAACGAACGCAGCGGTCTTCGGGTCGAGTGCGGCGGTGTGCTCGTCGAGCAGCAGGATGCGTGACGGCTGCAGCGACGCCATCAGCAAACTCACGGCTTGGCGCTGCCCGCCGGAGAGCAGGCCGATGCGGTCGGCCAGGCGGTTTTCGAGGCCCAGCTTGAGGATGCTGAGCTTCTCGCGAAACAGTTCGCGCAGCTTGCGGTTCAGCGAGAAGCCGAAAGAACGGCGTGCGCCGCGCTTCCAGGCGAGCGCCATGTTCTCCTCGATCGTCAGCGCCTCGCAGGTGCCGGCCATCGGGTCCTGGAAGACGCGCGCGACCAGGTCCGAGCGCTGCCATGCGGCACGGCGAGTGACGTCGCAATCGTCGATGCGGATGCTGCCGCGGTCGACCAGCAGGTCGCCGCTGACGGCGTTCAGGAAGGTCGACTTGCCGGCGCCGTTGGAGCCGATCACGGTGACGAATTCGCCGGTGGGGATGTTCAGGTCCAGCCCGCGCAGCACCCGGTTCTCGATCGGCGTGCCGGGGTTGAAGGTGATCTCGAGACTTTGGGCGCTCAGCATTACCGGGCCTCCTTCACGCTGCTTGTCGAATGGATGCGCAGGCGGGACCACAGGCTGGCCAGCTTGCGCTTGTAGCTCGGCACGAGCAGGGCGAGCCCCACCAACACGGCGGTGACGAGGTTCAGGTCCTGGGCCTTCAGGCCGATGAAGTCGCTGTTGAGCGCGAGCGCAATGAAGAAGCGGTAGAGCACTGCGCCGAGGATGCAGGCCAGCGTTGTGACGATCAGGCTGCGGGCCGGCAAGATGGTCTCGCCGATGATCACCGCAGCCAAGCCGATCACGATGGTGCCGATGCCCATCGAGATGTCGGCCCCGCCCTGGCTCTGCACGAAGAGTGCGCCGGCCAACGCCACCAGTGCGTTCGACAGCGCCAGCCCCCACACCGTCAGGCGATCGGTCGAGATGCCTTGCGCGCGGGCCATGCGCGGGTTGCTGCCCGTGGCACGCATCGCCAGACCCACCTCGGATGCGAAGAACAGGTCGATCAGGACCTTCGCTGCGATGACGACTGCCAGCAGCACGAGCGGTTTGAGCCAGTAGTCGGGCAGGCCGCCGAATTCGACCAGGCTGAACACCGTGGCGTCGTTGATCAGCGCGACGTTGGGTTTGCCCATGACGCGCAGGTTCACCGAGTACAGCGCGATCATCACGAGGATGCTCGCCAGCAACTGCATGATGCGCAGGCGAACGTTCAGCCACGCCGTGAGGTAGCCGGCCAGGCCGCCGGCCACCATGGACACCGCCGTCGCAGCGAACGGGTTCCAGCCGGCGACGATCAGCGTTGCGGCAACGGCGCCGCCCAGCGGGAAGCTGCCGTCGACCGTCAGGTCCGGAAAGTTGATGATGCGAAACGACAGGAAAACACCAAGCGCGACCAGTCCGAAGATCAGACCGATCTCGATGGCGCCGAGGGATGCAATGAGCGACATGTCAGAGAACCTCGAGACAGAGGGGCTGCCACGGCGCTGCACAGCAGACCGGGCAATGTGACGCGGCCGTGGGCCGCAACGACGCCAGCGGCTGATGCCGGCACGGAGCGCTTGCAGCGCCCGAAGGCAGCTTTACTTGATCACCACCTTGGCGGACTTCACCAGCTCGTCCGGCAGCGTCACGCCCTGCTTGAGCGCGGCGCCCTGGTTGACGTGCAGCTCGAAGGTGGTGCTGGTCTGCGACGCGATGCGGCCGGCGGTTTCGCCGTTGAGCACGCGCACGACGATCTTGCCCGTCTGGCGACCGATGTCGTAGTAGTTCAGGCCCAGCGCCGCGGCGGCGCCGCGCGCCACGGCGTCGGTGTCGGCGGCGACGACCGGAATCTTGGCCTGCTGGGCCACCTTGACGATGCCCTCGAACGCCGACATCACGTTGTTGTCGGTCGGCGCGTAGAACACGTCGACCTTGCCGACCAGGCTTTGGGCTGCACTGGACACGTCCACCGTGCGGGCCGCGGCGCCTTCCACCAGCGTCATGCCGGATGCGGCCATTGCCTTCTTGAGCGACTCCACGATCGACACCGAGTTGGCCTCACCCGGGCTGTAGATCACACCGACGCGCTTGGCACCGGGAACGACACGCTTGATCAGCTCGAGGTGCTTTTCGAGCGGCGACATGTCGGACACGCCGGTGACGTTGCTGCCCGATGCGTCCCAGGTCTTGACCAGCTTGGCCGCCACCGGGTCGGTGACTGCGCTGTAGACGACCGGGATGTCCTTGGTTGCTGCCACCACCGCCTGAGCCGAGGGCGTGGCGATGGCGACGATGACGTCCGGGCGTTCGCCGACGTACTTGCGGGCGATCTGCGCCGCGGTGCCGGTGTTGCCCTGGGCGCTCTGGTATTCGAACTTCAGGTTCTTGCCGGCTTCGAAGCCGGCGGACTTCAGCTCGTCCTTGACGCCGTCGCGCACCGCGTCGAGCGCTTTGTGTTCGACGATGGCCGTGACCGACACCGACTTGTCGGCGGCGTAGGCGGGCGCCGTGCCGGTGAGCGAAAGGGCAAGCAGCCCCAGCAAGGAACGCAGGAAAGAATGTTGCACGTTTGGGTCCAAATCAGTTGAAGGCCGATTGCGGCGTGGAGTCGAAATGCCGGGTTTGGAGAGGGCCCTCGGCCCCGCTTTTCCAGGCGACTTCTCTGGGAAGAAGTTTGGCCTCTGACGGGGAAAATCGGCTTTCACTACACGTCAGGGTGAACCCCTGGTTAGGAAATATGATTGCGCCCTAACGGGGAAATTGGAGAGGATCTTGTCCGACCTTGATCTGGATCGAATCGACCGAAAAATCCTGGCCTTTCTGCAAGACCATGGGCGTGCGTCGAACCTTGAGCTGGCCGAAGCCGCGGGCTTGTCGCCCGCCCAGTGCCACCGGCGCCACCGACGGCTCGAGGAAGAGGGGTTCATTGCGCGCTACGAAACGCGGCTGAATCCGTCCCGGATGAACCTGAACGTCGTGGCCTTTGTCCACGTCGCGATGGAAAAGGGCCACATCCGCGATCTCTCGAAGTTCACGGATGTGCTCGTGGGCCTGCCGGAGATCCTCGAGTGCTATTCGGTCACCGGCGACTTCGACTACGTGGTCAAGGTGATCGCGCGCGATCTGAAGGCCTTGTCGCAGTTTTTGATGGAGAAGCTGATGCGGCTGCCGGGTGTCAGCAGCGTGCGTTCCAGCGTGTGCCTCGACGAGATCAAGTGCACCAGCGCGCTGCCGCTGCTGGAGTGACGTACGCGGAGTGCGGGCTTGCTCTGAGCCGTCCCTAGAATCCGCCCATGTCTGTTTCAGTGCCGCCCCGCTCCCTGCCATCGCGCTTCACGGCCTGGCATCGGCTGGTGGTGGTGACGGTGCTGGGCTTTGCCTCCGGCCTGCCGCTCGCGCTCACCGGCCAGGCCATGCAGGCCTGGCTCAGTGTCGAAGGGGTCGACATCGCGACCATCGGCTTCCTGAGCCTCGTGGGCCTGCCCTACACCTTCAAGTTCCTGTGGGCGCCGTTGATGGACCGCTTCGAGCTGCCCTGGCTCGGCCGGCGGCGTGGCTGGCTGGTGTTGACGCAACTCGCGCTGGCCGGTGCGCTGCTGGTGATGGCGAGCATCTCGCCGACCGCCGCCACGCGCAGCTTCGCCTTGCTGGCGGTGCTGGTGGCGTTCGTGTCGGCGTCGCAAGACGTGGTGGTCGACGCCTACCGCACCGATTTGCTGCCGGCGCACGAACGCGGATTCGGCTCGTCGCTGTATGTGCTGGGCTATCGCATGGCGATGATCATCTCGGGTGGCGTCGCCTTCATCTGGGTCGACCCGACGCAGGGTTCGCACTGGAGCTGGCCCGAGGTGTACCGCGTGATGGCCGGGATCATGGTGGTTGCGGCGGTGATGTCGGCCGTGCTGTTGCCCCGTTTGCCCGACATCGCACGCCCGTCCAGCGTCGTCCGCAACGACCTTGTCGGTTTCGCGGCCGTGCTGGTGGCCGTGGCGGTCGGCGTCATCGTCAGTGATCGGTTCGGTCCGCCGTTGGCGCGCCTCTTGATCGCGCCGCTGTGGAGCGGCAGTGCGCTGTCGGTCGAGCTGCAGAGCAAGTGGACTGACCTGCTGGCCTTGATGCTGGGCGTGGCGTTCACACTGCCGCTGGCTGCGTGGATGGCGCATGTGGCCAAGTTCGAGACCTTGATCGGCGGCCTGCGCAGCTACTTCAGCCAGTCCGGAGCCGGCGCCTTCCTCGCGTTCATCGTGCTCTACAAGCTGGGCGACGCGTTCGCCTATTCGCTGATGACGCCCTTCCTGCTGAAGACCATGATGTTCAGCGCGGCCGAGGTCGGCCTGGTCAACAAGGTGATCGGCCTGTGGCTCACCATCGGTGGCGCGCTGCTGGGCGGTGCGCTGATGATGCGGCTGGGCTTGTGGCGTTCGCTGATGCTGTTCGGCGTGCTGCAGATGGTCAGCAACCTCGGCTACTGGTGGCTGGCGGTCGAAGGCAAGGGCCTGATGCCGGGCCTCGTGATCCCGGCTTTCGACTGGGGTTTCGTGAAGCTGGTGCAGGACACGCCGGTCGATGGCGGCCTGCTGATGGTGATCGCGTTCGAGAACCTGTCGGGCGGCATGGGCACTGCGGCCTTCGTGGCCTTCTTGATGAGCCTGTGCAACCAGCGCTTCACCGCCACCCAATACGCCTTGCTGTCGGCCTTCGCGTCGGTGGGCCGGGTGTGGGTCGGGCCGCTGGCCGGTGTGATGGCCGAGACCGTCGGCTGGCCGACCTTCTTCATCGTCTCGACCGTCCTGGCCGCGCCCGCGCTGGCGATGCTGTGGTGGCTGCGCGAGCCGGTGCGTGCCCTTGAGGTCGACCCCGACGCCCCGATGTTGGACGATTGAGGGTGGAACCACCCCCTGGATGACGAATCTGAGAACCATGACGACCGACTTCGACCCCCAAGCCGAATTCACGCCCGACCCCTCGCTGCACCTGTCGGGTTGCAGCTGCCATTTGCATTCGCGCCGGCTGTTCACGGGCGCCTTGTTGACCGCCGGCGGCCTGCTCGCCGTGCCAGCCTTCGCGCGGGAGGGCGTCGAGGTCGGTGGCCAGTCGAAGTTTGCCAAGCTTGTCCCGGCCGAGGACATCGAAAATGCTGCGCAGCAGCAGTACGTGGCACTCAAGCAGCAGGCCGGCGAGAAACGCGCCCTGGCCCCCGACGATCACCCGCAGGTGGTGCGCCTGCGCACCATCGGCCAGCGGCTCATTCCATACAGCTACGAGTGGAACCCGCGCGCCCGCGACTGGAAGTGGGAGATCAACCTGCTCGTCTCCAAGCAGATCAACGCGTTCTGCATGCCCGGCGGCAAGATCGCCTTCTACACCGGCATCCTCGAGCAGCTGCAGCTGACCGACAACGAAGTGGCGATGGTGATGGGCCACGAGATCGCGCACGCCCTGCGCGAGCACGCCCGCGAGCAGATGGGCAAGACCGCAGCAACGCGCGGTGCCATCGAGCTGGGCGCTGCGATCTTCGGCCTGGGCAATGCGGGCCGCACGGTGGCCGGCATGGGCGGCCAGCTGCTCACGCTCCGGTTCGGGCGTGAAGACGAATCCGAAGCCGACCTCGTCGGCATGGAACTCGCCGCCCGCGCCGGCTACGACCCACGTGCCGGTGTGACGCTGTGGAACAAGATGGCCAAGGCCAGCGAAGGCGCGCCGCCGCAGTTCCTCTCCACCCACCCATCGGGGCCGACCCGCATCCGCGACATCGAGGCCAACCTGCCCAAGGTTGAAAGCCTGTATGCCCGCGCTGCCAAGCCTGAGCGGCGCTTCGAGGCGCCACCGAAGCCAGTGCCGGCGCCTGCGGCCAACGGCAAGGGTTGAGAAGGGCTGTCCGGGCTGGGACTTGATCCGCAGCAGCCCCGGGTGAGCAAAGTCATCGAGCGCACTGATCGCCGGAGCAGCGAAGTCAGTCGCAACGCCCGCGGCCGCCATCCGATGAAGAGCGGCCCCCCACGTTTGAGGTTAGCGGTAGGCTGACTTCTTGCGTTAGCGTGGCTCGTCCTCAACACGGAGGATGTATAGCGTTTGTCAAGGCCGCACCATGCCGATGAACCCATCTGAAGTGCCCTGGCCGGCCCTGCGCCGAGCTGCACGAACCGTGGTGGTGGTCGATGTTGTCGAGTCCGTTCGGCTCATGGAGCAGGATGAAGACGACACCGTGCGCCGTTGGCAGTTGTTCGTGGGCGAGGTTGTGACACGGTTGCTCCCGCGAAGCGGTGGCCGTCTGGTCAAGAGCCTGGGTGATGGATTGATGCTCGAGTTTGCAAGCGTCCCGCCTGCCATTCAGTGTGCTCTCGCCATGCAGCAAGCCATTCAACTCAGTAACAAAAGCCGGCCTCAGCCTGAGTGGATGTGCCTGCGCATCGGGGCGCACGTGGCGGACGTGATCGTTGACGAGCACGACATCTATGGCAGTGGAGTCAACCTCGCCGCCAGATTGGCGACCTTGGCGGGCTCGGGTGAGATTGTTGTATCGGCCGCGGCCCGGAGTGGGCTGACGGACGGCTTGGACGGGGACATTGCCGACCTGGGCGACTGCTTCGTCAAGCATGTGCAGCAACCGGTGAGGGCGTATCGCGTTGGAGCGATGGGGTCGGACCCAGCTGTACGAATATCGCCTCCGGCCACGGAAGCATCTCGCCCTGTGCTCGCTGTCATTCCATTCACCGCTGCGCGCTCGGACCCGTCTGACGCCGTGATTGGAGAGGCCCTCGCCGACGATCTGATCAGCGCGTTGTCGCGAACGTCAGAAATGCATGTGGTCTCAAGGTTGTCGACGACAGCGTTGAGTGGTCGAGGCCTGACGCTGGCTGAACTGAAGGCGCTGCTGGGGGCGAGTTATGTACTGTCGGGTTCTTATGTCGTGAACGGACGCAAGCTCCTCCTGCGTCTCGAACTGGCGGAGACGCGGCAGCAGCATATCGTCTGGGCCGAGGGCTTGTCGGGCCAACTCGACGAGTTCCTTCAGCCTGACGGCGAGATCATCTCGCTCGTGGTTTCTTCGGTCAGTTCCGCGGTGACTGCCAACGAGATTGCGAGATCGGTGGCCCGATCCATGCCAAGCCTGGAGAGCCATACCTTGCTCCTCGGCTCCGTGGCCCTCATGCATGGGGCTTCTAGCGACGACTTCGACCGTGCGAAGGCCATGCTCGACCACCTGATCGAGCGCCACCCACGCGAGCCGGGGCCGCGTGCGTGGATGGGCAAGTGGCATGTGATGCGGTTCATCCAGGGCGTGTCTCGCGACCGAACCACAGAGGCCCGGCTGGCGCGCGAATCGGTGGCTCGCGCACTGGATCTCTCGCCGAGGCATTCGATGGCCTTGGCCATCGATGGCTTGGTTTCGGCGCTCTTGATGCGCGATCTCGTTCGTGCACAAGCCAGCTACAGCGCAGCACTCGAGTCCAATCCGAATGAGTCCTTGGCGTGGCTCTTTTCTTCTGCCTTGCATTTCTACCGTGGAGAAGGTGCCGAGGCGGCACATGCGGCCGAGCACGCCTTGCGGCTGTCGCCGCTGGACCCATTGAAGTACTACTACGACACGTTTGCTGCCACGGCGATGTTGGCTGCCGGCCGCCATGGGCAGGCCATCGAGTTGGCATACCGCTCGCTCAAGGCCAACAGCAAGCACACCGCCACCTACCGAACCCTCGCCATTGCCCAGGTGCTGGACGGGCAGATCGAAGAGGGCACGAAGACCATGAGCCGCATGCGCCAACTGGAACCGGAACTCACGGTCAGCGCGTACCTGGATCGCTTCCCGGGCATCGACCGGGCGATGGCCCTTCGATACGCCGAAGCAATGAGGACTGCCGGGCTGCCGGCTTGAGCTTGTCGACCGGCCGGTTGCGGCCGCACAAAGAACATCAGGAGGAACCGTGACCACGCTGTCCACGCACTCGACGCATTCCACTCATTCGACCCATTCAACGCATGGCGGAGGGGGCTCCTACGACACCACACCCAGCCTGAACGACTACTCCGGGGTCACCGGCGATGTCTTGCTGGCGGAGGCGCTGTCGGGTACGCGCGCCGAGATCAGGAAAAATATTGCCGTGGCGTCTGCCGTGAGGGACTGGACGACCACCGGCGACCGGCTGCCCCTCTTGGAAGATCCGGCGACGCTCATGCAGTGCGGCGCCAATGTGCGTGGCTACCTGTGCGAGTTCGAGCTGATCAGCCGAAGCTGGTTTCGCTGCCCCTCGGAAGACGGCGGTGACGTGGCCGAGCTGAGTTTCACGCGCGAGCAGGCCAGGGGCAGCCTGGTGATGGAACCCCTCTTGACGATGCGGCGACCGAGCAAAGCCATTTTCGAGAGGCAGCTCGAGATCGTGGCCTTGCGCCAAGCCGAGGGCGATGTGGATCCCCGGCGTTCCGAAATCATCGTGCAGGCCTTGCCGCACCTGGCCTTTTTTTCGACGATCCTCAATCTGCAGCCTGCGCGCCACCGCGCGACGCTGGAGCTGATCGATGTGGCGCTTCAATTCGTGATGCTCGCAGTCATGCGGTTCAAGTACGCATTGGCGTGTCCGCGGCCGGTGGAGTACTCGCCGGAGTTGCAGCCCATGCTGATGACGCCCGCCCACCCATCGTTGCCGATGGGGCATGCGGCTGAGGCCTACATGATGGCGGCCGTGTTTCAGCGCTTGCTGAACCAGGGAGACCACAGCGTGACGGCCGTTCAGCTGCGCCGGCTCGCTCACCGCATCGGAGACAACCGGGTGGTCGCGGGAGTTCACTTTCCTATCGACCTCATTGCAGGGCGGCTGGTCGGAGAAGCCGTTGCCGGATGTTTTTTGGCGCAATGCTGTGGCGGTGATTGGTCGCACTGGGAATTCAACGTGTTCAGACCGGTCGAGCCGACGAGCCAGTCTGTCGCCGCGGCGGAGCTGAGCGCACTGGACGGCTGCGCGCGCGTTGCCACCTTCCAACAGGAACACCCGTCGTCACCGATCCTGGCGCAGATGTGGAGCAAGGCCCAGGCCGAGTGGGCCGGCACGAACTTCAGCCGTTGACCGCTGGCGTGTTCGGCGCGCTCTTTACGGAAAGCAAACGCACATGGCTTGGGAAATTCTGAGGGTGGGTCGCGTCACGGGCTTCGACTGGTCGGCCAAGGGGGCTCTGTCCGGCTTGGATCCCTATCTGGCCTGGTTGGACGAAACGGGGCCGAACCGCCACCTGCCCTTGCGCAACTACCAGGGCTGCCTTCCCGTGGCCCTGGAGGCGCCGGATGCTGCAATCGTTCATGGCCTGGACGCCTGCGACGTCATCACATTGCCCCAGGCCTACAAGGACGAGATGCTTCGGCACCCTCGAGAGGGCCACTTCTGTTGCACCGCACTGATCAAGCCTTCTGCAGACGTGCTGAGCAACCTCAAACAAGGAAAAGTCAAAATCGACCTGGGCCTGCCCCAACTCATCCCCGGGGAAGATGAGGAGGCACCGGTCACTCGTTCGCGAACCAGAGCCCCCGAACTCCCGGTGGGCTTGACGCGAAGCGAGGTCGTCATCGGCATCATCGACGATGGCTGCGCCTTCGCACACGACGAGTTCTGCTACCGGGGGAGCGACGGGACGCGCCGCACGCGGGTGGAGTGGCTGTGGGATCAAGGCGAGGCCGCGCCTTCTAGCTCAAGGCTTTGGCACACGCCGTCGGCGTTTGGCTACGGACGTGAAGCGAGCAACGACCGGCTTGATGCCTTGATGGCTGAAGCGGCCGAGGTCGGCGCCGCAGCCCTGGAGGACGTGGCCTATGCACGCGCGCAACACCACCTGCCGCATGACCGCGCCTCGCACGGCGTGGCGGTGATGGGGCTGGCAGCCGGCAGGAACAACTTTTTCACTTCCACCTCCGACACCGATGCTGCGGCCGGTGCTCAGATCGTGTTTGTGCAACTGCCCCGGGCCGCCGTCGACGACACCTCGGCCGGGTGGTTGTCGGTGCATGTTCAGGATGCCCTGGCCTACATCTTCGAGAAAGCCGGCAAACGGCCGGTGGTCGTGAACTTGAGCTTCGGCGGCCAAGCCGGCCCGCATGACGGGTCGTCTGTCCTCGAGCGGGCCATCGACCGGATGCTGGAGATCCCCAACCGCGCGGTGGTGGTGGCTGCGGGCAACGGACGAGAGATGGGGTGCCACGCCAACCTGCCGCTTGCAGGCCACGGCGCTGCGGCCTCGCTCGTGTGGGGGCTTGAACCCGACGACCCCTCCGACAGTTTTCTGGAGCTGCGTGTCCAGCGCAAAAAGGATGGCAAACCGGTGCCGGTCGAAGTGCGCGTGACGCCGTTCGGGCAGCATGCCGGCAGCAACTGGGTGAAGCCGGGAGCGGGTCGGGTCTGGCGCCTGGACGGCGAGCCCTTGAGCGCGGTGTTCAACTCCAGCCAGGACGAAGAGGGCAATGACCCGTTGGTGCTGGTGTGCGCCGCCCCGTCGGTGGCGCAGCCCTTCGAGCCCAGCAGGCCGCCGGTTCCGTATGGGCCATGGACCATTGAAGTCCGAACGATCGGGCCCGAGCCTGTGACGGTGGATGCCTGGATCGAGCGCGATGATTCTCCCTTCGGCCGCCGCCGCCTGCGGCAGTCGCGATTTCAAGGGCCGTCGACGTCCGTCAAGGGAACCTTGAGCAGCATCGCGACCGGGTTCAAGACCATCGTGGTGGGCGGCTGCTTGTTGTCTGATGGATCGATGGCGTCTTACTCGGCGTCAGGCCCCACGCGCAATCATCCACCGCGCGAGGGCGTCACGTTGGCAGCGCCTTCCGGCCGAACGCTGAAGCAGGACACGATCGAAGTGCTCGGCCCCCGCACCGGGACGCGGGCATTCCTGGACGGCACGAGCATGGCGGCACCACTTGCAACGAGACAGGTTGCGGAAATCCTCGCGGCGCGGAAAAAACCGATGACGGCTGAGCAGATCCGTCGTGCGTTGATCGACTTGACGCGAGAGGCTCCTGCCGGCACAGATGTGAATGCTGTCGGCGCCGGCCTCTTGGTGCCGCGAACTTGAGTCGTGCCGGGGGCGGCCTCTCACCAGCCGGTCGGGAGGCTCCGCAGTAGCAACAGCCGGCCACCTTCGGTCGCGACATAACCGCCACGTTCGAGGTCCTTCATCAGCTTGCTAATCATTTCGCGCGAGGCGCCGACGCGGTTGGCCAGTTCCTGGTGCGTCAGCCGCTGCGGTATCGCGCGCTTGTCGCCCACCATGGCGGTGGCCAAGGTGTTCAGTGCCTTGGCGAGGCGGCCATACACATCGAGTAGCGCGAGGCTGCGGGCGTTGTCGGTGGCGATGCGGGCGCGACGGATCACCCGGTTGAGCAGCTCGAAGGCGAACTCCGGGTTGGCGGCGATGTGCTCGCGCAGCGTCTTGCGCGTGATCACCGAGCACACCGTGGCTTCGAGCGTGATCACCGAGGCCGAACGCGGGCCGCCGTCGAGGCTCATCTCGCCCAGGTACTCGCCGGCGCCGTAGATGCCGTAGATGATTTCGCGGCCGCGTTCGTTGGTGGAAAACGCCTTGACGCTGCCTGACATCACGATGAAGAGCGTGTCGCCGATGTCGCCTTCGTGGATCAGCATCGTGCCCTTGCGGTAGCGGCGTGGCTCGCCGCGGCTCACCAGCGTGCGCAGGTTGTCGGGCCAGATGGGATCGAGCTGGGTCGCCGAGACAGCGGAGTCCATGGTGCGCGGGCAGAGTGGTCGGCCCGCGCATCATCTCGCGAAAACCGATCGTTCCGCAACGCAGCAATGGGCGGCTGCGCGCCCTGTGGATGCCGAGTGCTAGTGCGACAACGCCGACGACTTCATCGCCGGTGCGATCGGCGGCAGCGCAGTGACGCGGCTGACCAAGTCGCGGATGCTCGTGGTCTGTGTCTTGGTGCGGATGCTGCTGATCTGCGTGCGGATCGTCGACACCGCCACGCCGAGGCGGCGGGCCGCTTCCTTCGGTCGCAAGCCGTCGCACAGCGCCTGCAGCACCTTGGCTTCGGCGCTGGTAAGGCCTTGCGTGCGGGCGAAGAAGTCGACGGTCAGCGCTTCGCAGCTCTGGCGCCGGCCCAGCACCAGCAGCACCAGCGTTTCGTCCCCCTCCTGGTCGCTGCCCAACGGTACGGCGGCGACTGACAGGGCGTTCACCTTGTCGCCGATCGAAGTGAGCCGACGCCGGCCACGCCCTGCATCGACCAGCACCTCATGCAGCACGCCATGCTGATCGGCATGAGAAGCCTGCACGCGGCCGTTGGCCAAGCGCAGGCAGGCCCCATGCGCCAGTTCGTGCCGCGCGGGCTGATTGGCATGGCGCAGCTCGCCGGCGGGTGTGATGAGCAGCATGCCGTGGTCCATCTCGTCCAGCATGCGCGCCAGCCAGCCCGCCATGGTGGCGTCGCCGCTTCGTCGCTCGGGCCCTGCATAGATGACGTTGGCAGGCCGAGTGATCGTGGTGATGGACTCCAACATGGCGCGTTCCCTTGTGGTTGTCGGTCGGCAGGCAAGCCGTGTGACAGCAAGGGTAGGTTTCGCGCCCGGCGTGGGGCTGTAAATCTGACCGATCGCGCTTGTGATTTATTCACCACCTATCTGATTTGCCGGCCCATTCAAGGCTGACGCGTGTCAGTTGCAACTGGCAGTTAACTGGTATTGTGATATCTTATACGATAAATACCATTGCAATACCTGTCGCGGTGAAATTGGCGCGCCGGGGGAACGTTGGCGTCTCAACTCACGAGGAGATCAAGATGAATGCAAAGGCTCTGGGAATGTCGGTGATGGCCGTGGCAGTTGCCGGCATGTGGGGACAGGTGCAGGCGGCCGCGTCCTTCGACGCTGCGCAGGCACGTCTCGCGGACGGCGATATTCCGCTGGCGCAGGCGAGCACGGCACCTGCCTGGAAAGAGGGCTCGACCTACTCGGTTGGCGCCATCGTCAGTTACGGCGGGCGCGACTATGTGGCCCTGGTAGCGCACACCGCCTGGGTGGGCACGAACTGGAACCCCGCGTCGACACCTTCTCTCTGGAGCGCGCTGACGTCTGCACCGGCGCCTGCTCCCGCTCCAGCACCCTCTCCGGCCCCAGCGCCGAGCCCCGCCCCGTCGCCTTCTCCAACGCCTGGCGGCACTTGCTATCTCGCCTGGTCGGGATCGACGGCGTACAGCGGCGGCGCGACCGTCAGCTACAACGGCATCAACTACAAGGCCAACTGGTGGACGCAGGGCAACAACCCCGCCACCAACAGCGGCCCGGCCGGCAGCGGCCAGCCGTGGACGGCAGTGGGCAGCTGCACCGGCGCACCCGCCCCGGCGCCTGCTCCATCTCCCGCCCCAGCCCCAGCCCCAGCACCCGCACCCGCACCCGCACCCGCACCCGCACCCGCACCGGGTCTGCCGGCCGAGGCGATCCAGGCCGTGCAGACCAAGCGCGTCTATGTCGGCTACTACCCGACCTGGAGCGACAGCTGGTTCGACGCCACCGGCAAGACGGCCAGCGAGGTCTACCGTGCCAGCAAGTTCGCTCGCATCCCCGGCACCTACACGCACGTGATGGCGTCGTTCGCGGACCCGAACTTCTCGTGGGCGGGCCTGGCGACGAACAGCTTCTCGGGCACCGGCATCAACTTCAATGCCACGCCGAAAGACATCAAGGCCGCGATCGACGTGCTGCACCAGCGCAACATCAAGGTCATCCTCGCCGTCGGCGGCGCGACCTATGGCAACTGGGGCCCGCTTGCAGCGCAAGGCCAGGCGGGCAGTGGCTCGATCATCAATGCGCTCGCCAGCTTCATCAGTGAGATGGGCATCGACGGGCTGGATGTCGACTACGAAGTCGATGGCGATGTCGACCGCTACGCCAATTCGATCAAGGCACTGCGCGCTGCGGTGGACAAGGCTGGCGGCGGCCGCGTGCTCACGCTCGCCGGCTGGTCCACCGGTGCCGACTGCACCGCAGGCACGGCCAGCGACCCGTATTGCGCCGGCAAGATGTCGTACTGGGGCGGCAACGCCGGGCGCGAGCGCGCCGTGGTGCTCAAGTACCCGGCCGTGGCCAACATGCTCGATATGGTCAACGTGATGAGCTACGACGCACGCTATGAGCACTACGACGGCACGGTGGCCTACAACGACTACCGCAACCTCTTCCCGGCCAAGACCATCGTGTCGATCGGCCTGGAGAGCTCACCCGAGGGCTGGGCCGGTGCGAACCTCGTGATCAACAACGCCGATGCGCAATGCGAAGGCTCCCGCAACCTGCAGACCCAGTACGGCGCGACGGTGAATGCGCCCTACTCGGTCGAGCGCTACACCGGCGCCGTGCTGTCCAGCACCAGCGCCAAGCGCAATGCACGCGACGGTGCCATGCTGTGGGCCATCATCAAGCCGACCACCGGCAGCTGCGGCAGCGCGCCGCTGGCCAGCCCCGGCACCATCGGCAAGAAGGTCAGCTCGCAGTTCGGTCTGCCTGACGACCCGCTGCTGCTTGGGTCCGACTGGAAGTAAATTGCCTGGAACGCGGGGCCGATCGCCCTGACGTACTTTGAGCCCTCCCCACAAGGGAGGGCTTTTTTATGGGCGCTGTGTCGTGCGCTCCGGGGCCGGTGCGCTCAGGCCAGTACGCGCAGCAACCAGCGATTCAGATCGGCGATCTCCTGTGCGCACACCGAGTGCGGCATCGGGTACTCGTGCCACTCGATGGTGTAGCCGAGTGCAGCGAGCGCGTCGCGCGAGGCCACCCCGCTCGGGTAAGGCACCACAGGGTCTTGCGTGCCGTGTGCCAGGAAGAGCGGCACGTCGCGGTTCGCCTCGCTGCGCTCTGCAGCCGTGGTGGCTGCCAGCGGCAGGTAGCCCGACAAGCCAGCGAGACCCGCCAAGCGCTCGCGGTGGCGCAGGCCGGTGAGCAGCGTCATCGCACATCCTTGCGAGAAACCCATCAGCACGATGCGCGAGCTGGGGATGCCGCGTGCGTTTTCACGGGCGATCAGCGCTTCGATCTCAGCAGCGGACTTTCGCAAGCCGGGCTCGTCTTCGATGCGCGCGAGGTTGGTGCCGAGGATGTCGTACCAGGCGCGCATTACGTAGCCGCCGTTGACGGTGACCGGCTGCTCGGGCGCATGCGGCAACACGAAGCGCACCGGGCCGAGGGCGCTCAGGTCCAGCTCTTCGGCAACGGGCGCGAAACCGTGGCCGCTGTCGCCCAGACCATGCAGCACGATGACCGTGCGCGTCGGCGAAGGGCCGGTTTCGATTTCGATGGCTTCAAGTGACATGGGGGCTCCGCAGATTGGCTGTGAGGCCGATCGTAAGGGCTCAGCGTGTCGTCGCGCCCGCCCCGCGGAAAGCCCCCGGCGTGTCGCCCGTCCAGCCGCGAAAGGCGCGGTGAAACGAGGCCGGGCTGTCGAAGCCCAGCTGGGCGCTGATGGTGTTGATCGGCGCGTGGCCCTTGGTCAATAGCTGCACCGCCATGTCGCGGCGCAGCTCGTCTTTCACGCGCTGGAAGCTGGTGCCTTCGTCGGCCAGGCGGCGGTGCAGCGTGCGCGCGGACACGTGCAAAGCGTCGGCCGCGCTCTCGGCGGTGGCCGGCAGCGGCAGGCGTTCGGCCAGGTAGCCGCGCAGGCGCTGGCTCAGGCGCTCGTCGTGCTGCCCCGCGAACAGCCAGTCTTCCGGCGCGCGCAGCAGGAACTCGTCCAGCTCGTGCTTGTTGCGGCGGATCGGCCGCTGCAGCCATTCGGGACCGATGTGCAGCGCTGGCTGCGCCTGGTTGAAGAACACCGGGCCCGGGTACAGCGCCTGGTAGTCGGCCGCAAAGATGGGCCGCGCGAACGGGAAGTCAACGCGAAGCAGCGGAATGCGCCGGCCCGCCAGCCACGAGGCCGCGCCGTGGATGACCTTGAGCATGAGATCGAGCGCGAAGGCCTGCGGCAAAGGCGCGCCCGGTACCGGCACAAGTGCGATGCGTGTCGACGCGTCGTCGGTCCACACATCGATGTGGAAATCGTCCTGCACCAGCCGCGACACGCATGCCCAGCGGTGCAGCGCCACCATCAGGTTCTTGGCGTCGAGCAGCGAAAGGCAGGTGAACTTGAGTGCGCCGGGCCGGAACGCGCGCGAGAAGAGCCGCAGCATCTCGTCGTCCATCGCGACGGCGAGGCCGCGGTACAGCGCGGCAAATTGCTGCTCGGTGACGCGGGCCGCGGGGTGGTCATCGAGACCAGCCTGCTCGAAGAGCGCCGCCGCGTCGGTGGGCGACACCTTGGCGGCTTGCAGCAGCGCGGCCACGTAGGCCATGGAGACGGTTGCGTGCGCGGATGCCATGGCGCGCAAGCTAGCACGCATGCCCGCGCCACGCGAGTGGTGGAAGCCTGCATGCGTCGCAGGCTGCGTCCGCGAACGCCTGGGCTAGAAGCGGTAGTTGAAGCCGATGGCGATCATCGGAATCGCCTTGATCTTGCCGACGTCGTCGCGAACCTCGGCCAGCTCGGCGTCGATGTCGGATTGCGAGGCCTGACTGAAGTTGGTGCCCGAATGCGTTTCGCTGATCTTGGCCTTGCCGATGGAGGCGCCGAGGTCGAACACGAAGCCCCAGCCGGCACTCAGCTGGTGGCCATAGCCGATGCCGAGGTAAGGCGTGGCCCTGGGGAACTCGACCTTCACGTTGAGGCGGTCGGTCGAGTCGGTGGGGTAGGTGTTGTTGCCGATCGTGATCTGCTGGCCATTGCCCTTGGCGACGAGGTCGAGCTTCATGTTGTTGAAGGTCACACCGCCGGTGAAGCGAAAGCCGTTGCCGAAGGCAAACCAGTCGCCGAACAGGCCGACCCGGTTGTAGGTGAGCTTGCCTTCGTAGTCGATGCCGCCTTCGCGCTCGTTGTGGTTGCGTGTACCGAAGGTTCCGAAGTCGCCGCGCACTGTGAAGTCGGATGACAGGGGTTGCGCGTAGCCGAGCATCACGCCATGCGTGCCGATGCCGGTGTAGACCTCCTGGGCGTGAACGCCCGCGGTCAGGGTCAAAGCTGCGAGGGCCATCAAGGTGTGTTTCATCGCCGTCCTTCTGAAATCAGTTTCTGCCTGCGCCACGCAAGTGAAATTTCATCCTAGAAATTGGAGGTAGGCGCGAATCCACCAAAGAGCGGATGCAACGCGACCTTTCTCGCTCGATCGGAAGGGTGTAGCGCTTGCGGCCTGCTAGCGCAGCGCCTTGCCGGCCATGCGCAGGATGTCGTCGAGCGCGTTACCGTCGCCATTCATGTCGAGCATCGAGCCCAGGCCGCCGCCAGCAGGCGCGGCGCCACTGCGAGCCCCGCCGAGCAGGCCACCCAACAAACCCCCCAGACCGCCGTCTGTGCCGGGCTGGTCGGTCGAGCCTCCCTGCTGCTTGGCCAGGTAGCCGGTGACCAGCATGGCGAGCATGGGCAACATCTTCTTGAGCAGCTCGGGGCTCAGGCCCGATTGGGTGGCTGCGTTCTGCGCCACTGTGCGGCTCACGTCCTTGGAGCCGAAGATCTGGCCCAGCACGTCGTTGCCCTGGCTCACGTCGGTGGGCTCGCGCGACAACACCTGGTCGAGCAGACCGCCGCCGCCCAGTTGCCCGAGCAGGTCACCCAAGCCGCCCAGGCCGCCGGCCTGGGCCTGCGTCTGTTTCTTGAGCCCGCCGAGGATGGCCGGTGCCAGGGCGGTTGCGCCGCTGGCAACCTGGCTTTCGCTGACGCCGAGTTCGCGCGCCATCGACTCGATGCCGCCCATCTGGGCGAGGATGTCGGTGATCTGCATGTCGGCTCCTAGCTGAAGAGTTCTTTCGGAACGTTGCCGCCGTTGGCCGCGATGTGCGCCAGCAGGTTCTTGTGCAGCCACATGTTCATCTGGGCCGAGTCGCTCATCAACTCGTCGGGGCAGCGCAGCTCCTTGGCCAGCTCCTTGCGCGCGGCGAGGCTGCTGTCGATGTCGAGCAGCTTGAGCAGGTCGACGATGGAGGTCTTCCAGTTGAGCTTCTGCGGGTTGGCGGCGGCGCGCTGCTCGAGCTGCGTCACCACGTCGACCATGGCGATCGGGTTCACCACCTCGGCCGCGGGCGCCGCGGTGGGCGCAGGCGTCGCCGCAGCAGCGGGCGGCGCGCTGGCGGGTGTCACGGGCGCGGCCGCAGCCTCCCCCATGCCGAGCTTCTGAAGGATGTTGCTGAAGAATCCCATGATGCGCTCCAGGAGGGGGTCAGGGACGCATGGTAGGCCGGAAGGGTCACAGCGTGAAGTCGTAATCGATGATCAGCGGCGCGTGGTCGGAGAAGCGCTGGTCGAGGTAGATGCGCTCGGTGCGCGCCAGCGCGGCAATGGCCGGCGTGGCGAGGTGGTAGTCGAGCCGCCAGCCGACGTTCTTCGCCCAGGCCTGGCCGCGGTTGCTCCACCAGGTGTATTGCTCGGCCTTCTGGTTCAGGGTGCGGAACACGTCGACCAGGCCCAGCTCGTCGAGCGTGTGCGTCATCCATGCGCGCTCTTCGGGCAGGAAGCCGCTGTTCTTCTGGTTGCCGCGCCAGTTCTTGAGGTCGATCTCTTTGTGAGCGATGTTGATGTCACCCACGAGAATGAACTCGCGCTCGGTCTTGAGCCGCTGCAGGTACGGCGTCATCAGCGCAAGAAAGCGGAACTTCGCGAGCTGCCGCTCTTCGCCGCTCGAGCCGCTGGGGAAATAACAGCTGATGATGCTCAACTTTCGCGCTGGCGTGTCGAAACGTACTTCGATGTAGCGGCCTTCGGCATCGAACTCCGGCGCGCCGATGCCCACCACCACATCGCTCGGTGTCTTGCGCGAATACACGCCAACGCCCGAGTAGCCTTTCTTCTCGGCGAAATGGAAATAGCCCGTCATGTCGTGCACGGTGTCGAAGCGGTTGGCGATGTCGGCGGCCTGCGCCTTGATCTCCTGCACCCCCATACAATCGGCGCCCAGGGCCTCGGCCCAGGGCAACAAGCCCTTGGTGGCAGCAGAACGGATGCCGTTCAGATTCAAAGACACCAGACGAAACACGAGACACCTCCGATGAGCCCCGACACGCAAAACCAGTCACTGGATCAAGGGCGCCTGGCCCAGGACTTCGTGAAGTTCGCGGTCGATGCGAAGGTGTTGCGGTTCGGGGAATTCAAGACCAAGGCCGGGCGGCTGTCGCCCTACTTTTTCAACGCCGGCCTGTTCGATGACGGCGCCAAGCTTGCGCGCCTCGCAGAATTCTATGCGTCGCGTCTGCTCGCCTCGGGCATCGCCTTCGACATGATCTTCGGGCCGGCGTACAAGGGCATCACCCTGGCGTCGGCGGTGGCCGTCGAGTTGGCGCGCCGAGGCCGCAACGTCCCTTATGCGTACAACCGCAAAGAAGCGAAAGATCACGGCGAAGGCGGCACCCTTGTCGGCGCGCCGGTGGCCGGCCGCGTTCTCATCATTGACGACGTGATCTCAGCAGGAACTTCTGTGCGCGAATCCATCTCGATGATCCAGGCTGCGGGGGCGACACCTTGTGCAGTGTCGATCGCGCTTGACCGCCAGGAGAAAGCCTCCGAGGGCGGTGTCGACGCCGACTGGTCGGCCGTGCAGTTCGTCGAGCGCCAGTTGAAACTGCCGGTTTGTGCCATTGCGACACTGGCCGACTTACTGCAGTATCTGAAGACAAACAAGGACGCAGCCTTGGGCGAGCACTTTGCTCGCGTGTCTGCCTACCGAGAGCGCTATGGCGTGTGAAATGTCGTTCCGTGCAGGCCCATTGAAGCTCGCATTGGCTTGCGCCTTGTTGGGCATGGCGAGTGCAAGTTCGGCCGCGATCTACAGCTGTGTCGATGCCAATGGCCGCCGCCTCACGTCCGACCGCCCGATCGCCGAGTGCCTTGCACGTGAGCAGCGCTTGTTGAATGCCGATGGGTCCATTCGCCAAGTCGTGCCGCCCACCATGACGGTCGATGAACTGGCCGAAGCCGAAGCCAAGAAGCGCCAAGCCGAAGTGGAGCGTGCCGCGCAGCAGGATGCCATGCGCCGTGACCGTAATCTGTTGACCCGGTTTCCTAACGAGGCGGTACACACCAAGGCGCGGGAAGCAGCGCTCGATGACGTTCGCAAGGGCGTGAAGTTTTCCGAGGAGCGCTTGGCCGAATTGCAGTCCGCTCGTAAGCCTTTGCTCGACGAAGTCGAGTTCTACAAGGGCAAGAAGCTCCCCGCCAAGCTCAAGCAGCAACTCGATGCTAACGATGCTTCTGCCGCGGCGCAGCGCTCTCTGGTGCAGAACCAGAAGGACGAGATCGCCCGCATCAACTCGCTGTACGACGTGGAACTCGACCGGCTGAAGAAGCTGTGGAGTGGCACGCCGGTGGGTTCGATGGGCGTGCTGCCATCGGCTTCTGCGCCGGCCTCTGCCGTGACACGCAAGGCCTCGAGCAAGTAGCTCGAGGCCCGGAGGCAGTTAAGGGCGAACCGCCCCTAACTGAGCTTCTTCTTCAGCAGTTCGTTCACCGCGGCCGGATTGGCCTTGCCCTTGGTGGCTTTCATGGCTTGGCCGATCAGCGCGTTGAAGGCCTTGTCCTTGCCGGCGCGGTACTCCTCCACCGACTTCGCGTTCGCAGCCAGCACCTCATCGAGGATGCGGTCGAGTTCGCCGGTGTCGCTCATCTGCTTGAGTCCCTTGGACTCGATCAGCGCATCGACCGAGTTGCCGCCTTCAGCCCACAGGCTCTCGAATACCTGCTTGGCGCCGTTGTTCGAGATGGTGCCATCGGCAATGCGCGCGATGAGCTGCGCGAGCGTGGCAGCGTTGACCCGGCTGGCTTCGAGCTCGAGGTCCTCGGCATTCAGGCGCCGTGAAATCTCGCCCATGATCCAGTTCGCCACCAGCTTGGGCTGGCCGCTCGCCTTGGCCGCTTCGTCGAAGTAGGCGCCGAAGGCCTTGCTCTGCGTGACCATCGCTGCGTCGTAAGCGGGCAGGCCGTAGTCCTTCTGGAAGCGCTCGGCCATCACGCGCGGCAGCTCCGGCATCTCGCTGCGCACGCGCTCGATCCACTCCGGCGCGATTACCAGCGGTGGCAGGTCGGGGTCCGGAAAGTAGCGGTAGTCGGCTGCGTCTTCCTTGGTGCGCATGGCACGCGTCTCGCCGCTGTCGGGGTTGAACAGCACGGTGGCCTGCTTCACCTCACCGCCGTCTTCGATGAGATCGATCTGCCACTGAATCTCGTAGTCAATCGCCTGCTGCATGAACTTGAAGCTGTTCAGGTTCTTGATCTCGCGGCGCGTGCCGAAGTCAGCGCCGGGCTTGCGCACCGACACGTTGGCGTCGCAACGGAAGCTGCCTTCCTGCATGTTGCCGTCGCAAATGTCGAGCCACATGACCAGCGCATGCAAGGCCTTGGCGTATTCGACGGCTTCGACGCCGGAGCGCATGTCGGGTTCGGTGACGATTTCCAGCAGCGGCGTGCCGGCGCGGTTCAGGTCGATGCCAGTCTGTCCGGCATAGTCTTCGTGCAGCGACTTGCCGGCGTCTTCTTCCAGGTGGGCGCGGGTCAGGTTGACCTTGTGCTTCACCTTCTCGCCGTTCGACCCGTCGACGAAAAACTCGACCGCGCCACCCTGCACCACCGGCGTCTCGTACTGGCTGATCTGGTAGCCCTTGGGCAGGTCAGGATAGAAGTAGTTCTTGCGGGCGAAGATCGACAGCGGCGCGACCTTGGCACCGACCGCGAGGCCGAGGCGAATGGCGCGTTCGACCGCGCCCTTGTTCATCACCGGCAAGGTACCGGGCAAGGCCAGGTCGACCGGCGACGCCTGTGTGTTCGGGGCCGCGCCGAACTGTGTCGATGAGCCGCTGAAGATCTTGCTGCGGGTGGAGAGCTGCGCGTGCGTTTCGAGGCCGATGACGACCTCGTAGCCGCGGATCAATTTGGAAGTGCTTGCCATGGTGATCAAAAACCCGCTGGCGCGCGCGCGTGCCAGTCGGTCGCTTGCTGGAAGGCATGTGCTGCATGCAGCAGCTGCGCTTCCTGGAAATAGTTGCCGATGAGTTGCAAGCCCACCGGCATCGACGCTTCGCCAAAACCCGCGGGCAGGCTCATGCCGGGCAGGCCAGCCAGGCTTGCGGGCAGCGTGAAGATGTCAGCCAAGTAGTTGGCCACCGGGTCGTCGCTCTTGTCGCCGAGCTTCCATGCCACCGTGGGCGCCACCGGGCCGGCGATCACATCGCACCGCGTGAAGCAGGCCTGGAAGTCGTCAGCGATCATGCGGCGCAGCTTCTGCGCCTGCAGGTAATAAGCGTCGTAGTAGCCGTGCGAGAGCACGTAGGTGCCGATCATGATCCGGCGCTTCACCTCGGGGCCGAAGCCTTCGGCGCGCGTCTTCTTGTACATGTCCAGCAGGTCGGTGTACTGCTTGGCGCGATGGCCGAAGCGCACGCCGTCGAAGCGCGACAGGTTCGACGATGCCTCGGCCGGCGCGATGATGTAGTACACCGGAATCGACAACTCGGTTCGCGGCAGACTCACGTCGACCAGCGTGGCGCCGAGCTTCTCGAACTCGGCGAGTGCTGCGCGAACTGCGCCGTTCACGTCGGCTGCGAGCGCTGCCGGGAAGAACTCGCCGGGCAGGCCGATGCGCAATCCCTTCAAGGGCTGTGCCGCCGTCGCACCCTCGCGAGGCTTGTTCAGCGAGGCGGCGAAATCGGGCGTGGGCTCGGTGGAACTGGTGGCATCGCGTTCGTCGAAGCCGCTCATCGTGTTGAGCAGCAGCGCGCAGTCTTCTGCCGAGCGCGCAAGCGGGCCAGCCTGGTCGAGGCTCGAGGCAAAGGCGATCATGCCGTAGCGCGAGCAGCGGCCATAGGTGGGTTTGATGCCGGTGATGCCGGTGAAGCTCGCGGGCTGGCGGATCGAGCCGCCGGTGTCGGTTCCGGTGGCGGCGGGCACGAGGCGCGCTGCCACGGCTGCGGCCGAGCCGCCGGAGGAGCCGCCCGGCACGCGGCTCGCGTCCCAGGGGTTCTTCACGGGCTTGAACGCCGAGTTCTCGTTGCTCGACCCCATGGCGAACTCATCGCAGTTGAGCTTGCCGAGCGTCACCAGGCCAGCCTGCGAGAGCTTGTTCACCACCGTGGCGTCGAATGGGCTGCGGTAGTCGGCCAACATTTTCGAGCCCGCCGTGGTGGGCAGGGCCTGGGTGACGAAGATGTCCTTGTGCGCCAGCGGCACGCCGAGCAGGGCGCCGCGCTCGCCAGCGGCACGGCGTTGGTCGGCTGCCTGCGCTTGCTGCAGCGCTGCGGATTCATCGACGCAGAGGAACGCGCCGAGATGTTCGTGAACGGCAACGCGTGCGAGCAGATGTTTCGTCAATTCGACGCTGGAGACGGCCTTGTCGTTGAGGGCG
>Ga0307515_10002964_pt1 | contig 35999 bp, 47 predicted proteins | sample 17_EM_MG_FD_194513 | JGI IMG/M metagenome (GOLD analysis project Ga0307515, IMG submission 194513) | Populus trichocarpa ectomycorrhiza microbial communities from riparian zone in the Pacific Northwest, United States - 17_EM | ecosystem: Host-associated > Plants > Roots > Unclassified | place... | reverse complement strand
CAGGAGTGTACTTGTGAGCGTGCAATGAAGTGCATCTGGCAGCTTGCTTTCAAGTTTGTTGTATGTAATGTGATGTATAGTATCCAGCGCACAAAATCGCATGCGTATCGTTGTAATCTAGTCAACAAGTAGGTCCAGAGGACATTCATAGTTCCACGCGTCAAATATACTATGAATAACCGTCCCAACAACAGCTTCTCTATGAGTTACGCGTCGCGTAAGGTCATTTTTCCCGGTGATAATGCAAGACTTACAGCTTCTCGTGTTTGCAGATCGATTTTGAGAGCTTGTCCGCCAGGCTATTGACACACAGATGGCGTACCTACAGGAGCACCTGGTAATGCCCGCTGACGACCCTGAGCTTCAATGGCGAGTTTGCAAGCTTCTTCAACCATCAAGTACTTGTCATTGGATATTATTGGCCAAGGAATCTTTGCAAATACGATTGCCTCCATGAACCTTTTTGCTAACTCACAAGTAGCCTTTTGGTGTTGGGGAATGTTCTGATCTGCACTGGCCTTGGGTTGTGGAACATTCTGGTCTCCACTAGACATGCGTAGCGGCAGCGCCTGGGTGGATGGTGCACGGTCAGACTCGGATAATTTGTTGAGGAGGGTTGACTTTTGGTGATTGAGCAGTGGTGGCGCCATTGCCCCAGCCGGATTTTTGGGAATTTGGAAGCGGAGGGCGTGCAATAACAGTATCGGCACGGCTCCACTTCTTTGGCAGTGAAACCCTTGTAGTTTGTAACAACTTCTCCCAGCACGCCTGGCCTAGAAGCAGGACCTCCTGTTGGTGATCTAAATCATCTTCTTCGATGTCAGACGATGAGGTGGACTCTCCTGAGTCTTCACTTTCGTCATTACTGAGCACCTGACCGGTATCATCACCCTGCTTCAATAATGACATCAGAGACATAAGTCATCCGTAACACAATGCACAATGCATGCTGGAAGGCAAACATTTGCTGGACAACGAAGATTGGCTCCTTTCTTGAATGCCAGTGCTCTTGCAAGGTGTGCTTCTTGAATCTTCTGTGAAAAGTGATTCCTCACCTGGCTGGGCGTAGATTCCATTTGGGATAATGATGATAGAAAGTTGGGGAATATGGGAGAGAATGTATAAGCAGTAAATATAACATTAAGTGCAATAGAATATCTGGAAAAGTGTAGCAAGAAGTTGCACATAGTCGAGGAGGATGCAATTCGAGGCGTGCCTTGAAAGGTTCAGGAGAAATGACTTCAATTGTCCGTATTGATATTGAGGACGGCAGTCCAGTGTTGCGATATCGAATGTTGTTAGGTGCACCAGAATAGATGGGATTCCTTGTCAGGTGTGCCGGAAAAGATGGATTCCTAAGGCCGAATGTTAGCAACTCCTATCAACAACACTCTGTATGGAGGCAAGAATTGGAGGTTGGCTGAAGCCAACGCACATAGAATAGAACCAAACGCACCGGAAGAAAACTTGCGACATTATCTAACCCTTCGTGCTGGCCAAATGGGGCACTAACAACCTGAATGAAAACATGTGCCGCTGCATATGACTCTCTAAACGTAGTCATTATGCATGAATGTTCGAGCATTTGAGGTGACCGCATGGTATAGAATTGGCGCAGCATTTAGAATCTGCAGAACTCGATAGATTTGGGACCTTGGGAGTGATGGCTGAGTTGCAAGGGTTCATACTGAGTTTGTTATCAATCGAGGAGAAATATGAATCTCCGTATGTGGTATATCCGCCAGAAGGACACATGACTTTTCATGATAGTCAATTGTATTAGGATGCTGCAGCTAAGTTAGTGGTTGATAAGGCAGTATCGTAAGCATAACTTCCCTTTCATCCGTTCATCTGGGCCGTGTCTGCAGAATAACCTTCACAACAATGTTGCAGTTAATGGAGGAGAGAGAGAATTTGGTATACCAAGGAGAGATACAGGCACAGAGAATGAATGGTAAGGTACAATGGATGATGCAGGAGTAATCGTATTGATTCAAGCACTTGGCGATGCCAATATTGCTAACAAATGGGTCATGAATACTCACTCACATTCTGATTTTGCGCCTAATATCTAGTAAGTTGCACACCATTAAATCACATATTCATTGTGAGTCTCACCACTACAATGTTGACTTCAATTAATGTAGGGGTTGAAAGCTATATGCTACAATGGTATGAATGTATAGTGAGACGTCACCTCACAGCGGTCAGAAGAATGATGATGGCATGCATATGCATACATTTCCGGAAATTGAGGTGCACCGACATCAGCAAAATGTATTTTAGTCACTGGAAGCCTCCAGGAGTGTCTGAGAGGATGTGGAGTTTCAACTTAGATGCGTCAAGTTCAGGAGGGAATCAGACCCTAGGACGGCGTTCCGGCTGGCCTACAGAGTAACTGGGATCTCCGATGACTGCTACAGGAGTACCATGGGAGTGATTGTGATAAGTTTGAGAACAACTGGGAGCGCCAACGACAAGTCGGGGAGCGCCAATGACAATCCTGGGAGCGCCGACAACAAGCCTGGTAGTGCCTGAGAGCGCCGGCAACAAGCCTGGGAGCACCTCGAATCACTGTAGAGCTGTTTGGGAAAAACCTCTTCTTTAGGAACGCTGCAGGTGCGCCTGGAAATCATAGCTACTACTTATCGTTCAAATGATTTTTAAAACTCATGTATTCAGTCTGTATTCTCATCTATGTATCTATATAGCAACCCATCTACACACATTATATCTAGACTAGCTGCAGGCAGTGCTTGAGAGCAATTCGAGGTGCGCCTGCAAAGGGCGATCGAGTGTACTCAGAGATACACTCCGAGGCCGTGATTGAGCGAGTTTGGAGATTCACTTGGAGGCCGTGAACCAGTGAACTTGGAGGTCGTGATGGAGCGAGTTTGGTAATACACTTGGGTGCTCTGATCGTGCAAACTTGGAGGCCGTAATCGTGCAGGGTTGGAGATACACTTGGAGGGTGTGATCGAGTGAGTTTGGAGATGCACTTGGAGGCCATGATCGTGCGAGATTGGAGATACAGTTAGAGGCCGTGATCAAGTGGAAGTAGAGATGTGCCCCGAGATCGCGGTCGACTGCGTTTGGACATGCACTTAGAGGCCATGATCGTGCGAACTTGAAGTCTGTAATCGAGCGAGTCTGGAGATACACTTGCAGGCTGTGATTGAACGAGTCTGGAGATGCACTTGGAGGCCGTACTCGAGCGAGATTGAACCAGGACTTGGAGGCGGTCGATGTAAGGCACACCGGGTGCTGAGACTCCATTCATCAGTGAGTTAGCGTGCAACCGTGGCAATGTGAGAAACGGTGACCTTACCTTGGAGCTCTCGGGGAGAGCTGGCTGATGGCAGTCGATCGTGTAGGGAGGCACGCAGGAAGCTGAAGCTACATTCAGGGTCAACTCGTAATCATGAGAACGAATGGAAGACAAACAATCTTGGCTGGATGTTGTATTCGGTGTATGCTGTACTCAGTGTCAACTCACGATCATGGCATGGAGAGATAGAGAGGGATGATTGAATTCTGTGTTCTGCGATGATGGTTGAATTGTGGATGAGATAGAGAGAGATGGGGATGAAGATGGCAATGATGTGGAGGATATGAGCGGATATGAGAAATCAGGGGTACGACTTGCCTGATTGGGTTGGGAAGACCACATAGCGCTGTAATTACATGCCGGATCGGGACTTGTACCTGCCGTATCGGGTATGCCAAATAGACCTGTAGACGAAATTCTCTTAAGTCGCAGTTCCTAATGATGATTTATCCCATCTCCTCTCATCTCTCTCTTTCTCATCCTCAACTCTACCATCACCTAAGAACACAAAGTTAAGTCATCCCTCTCTGTCTCTCCATGCCATGATCAAGAGTTAACACCAAGTAAAGCACACTCCGAGTACAGCATACACCGAGTACAGCATACACTGAGCACTGAATGCACCACGTACTGCATCATACCAACACCCACTTGTCTCCCGCTCCCAGCCAGTCTCTCATCTCTCGGCAGACCATGTTGTACTCAATTCTCTACATTCCCATCATTACGAGTCAACCGATACATAGAGTCTCAGCTCCCATCGTGCCTCCCTCCTGAACTACCCCCTTCAAATGCATCTCCAAACTCGTTCGATCATGGCCTCCCAGTGATTTCCAAAGTCCCTCAATCATAGCCTCAAAGGGTATCTCCAAACTCACTGGATTATGGCCTCCCAGTTTGCACGATCGTGGCCTTCCAAGTGCATCTCCAAACTCGCTCCATCACGGCCTCAGAGTGCATCTCCTAACTTGCATGATTACGGCCTCCAAGTTCGCACGATCGCGGCCTCCAAGTGCATCTCCAAATACGCCATATCACAGCCTCCATGTGTATCTCCAAACTCGCACGATTATGGCCTCCAAGTTCGCATGATCACGGTTGTTACGCGGATATTTAGGCCCAATAATCAATACAACATTCATTAGACTAAATAAAGCCACCTATCTAAACCCCCTTTCCCGTTCCTCGTCTTTCCCAAGACTCAACCTCTTATCTAGTTCCACTAGTAAGAGCTCACCAATGCTCCTCGTCCGTCCAGAGTGGTTCTTCAGAAAATTCTTCGAAGGGTAATAGCCCGGTAGTGATGTACCGGTGAACGTCGTATTAGATACCGAGTGTAACGACATATAACGAAAGAGCGCGGCAGATGTGGGTTGAATGCCGCTCTCTGAAGAATTGTATTTGATCGCCAATAGTTTTGATGACTGCTTCGTGTGCATCTTGAGATTGTGTCAATTTCAATGAACACATACAAACTGTATTCACGTTGGTGAAATAAGGAGGTAATGATTAAAGATTTCGTACATAGAATTCTTAAGAATATTTCAAGGTGTTCTTCGCCTGTAATGTCTGACTGTGGATTCCTGCTAGAGCTTGGTTCTTTCCATTGTCAGGGACAATGCGAGTTCTTATATAGTCGGATCCTCAGGTCAAGCTTGCCTTTGGATTACCGCCATGACACATAGTTTGCTTGATAGCTTATTGCCGAGATCAACTTAAGTGACTCATTGAAAGTGCCACGAATTCCCTCCAGGTTATCGTGTTCATGTATGAGTGGTTTTCAGGCGTTACGCCCCCATGGAGGGCCATCCTCATATCATGATATCGTGCTCACATATTATGACAACTTGTAACTTCAACTTAGACATCTTGCTTCCCATTTGTTCAGTAGCTGGAACATCTGATGACACGTAGTCTTATCAGTGCTTATCGCAATATAATTCAATAGCTCGTCGCTATTAATTGCCTCACCTTAGATAAGGATGTTTGGCATTGCGTCAGAGATGTAATCGGCGACCAACCAATACTCCGCCAACGTAGATTATGACACGCAGACCTAGTTCATTTTAAACTGGTAAGACGTCGCGATGCATACTAACTCAAACTAATGAGCAGGTTCGCTTCAGGCCTCTTATCTTCAGCCAATGTCATTAATCCCTCAGACACCGCATGCTTAGGTCTGTAGACCAGAGATCTTCGCAGGGTGTTCTCACCGCTGAGCGCGTGAGCCTGCAACTCCCACATACTCGCATATTGCGTTATCGTCTGCTGCACACGTAATTCTGCGTAAGCGCAACTTAACTGTGTTTGTCCCGCTAGATAAGGTATAGTAAGTGGGGTCAATAATTACGCGCACTGCTGAAGGTTTTTCACTTCCCAGTTATGGCGATGTAATTGCGTCATCAAAATTGAATCGGCTAGTCAGCGCGTGCCTATGACTAATTGATCGACACGCGGCCCTAGTATAATCCCGCTAACAATTACTAGGCTGACTACCATGACGATGTTCCGCAAGTAGGTGTGATGCACGTGGTTCATTCTCAAATGAGTGGTCACGTGTGCTTGCTGCAATCCATTCATCTATCAATACCGCTATCGGGGAGAACCCCTAGCAACGGTCTCCAAGTGCATCTCCACACTCGCTCAATTACTGCCTCGGAGTGCATCTCTAAGTTCACTCGAGCACGTTGTGGTGAAACGGTGGAGCTGCAAGGCAGACAGCCCATCATCAACACTCCACCGTACCTCACATGGCATCCGAAGGGAATTCGTGAGAAAGAGCGGTTCTAGCTCAAAGAGCATTGGAAGAGGGTGGGAAGACATGGAGCGATACCCGGCCATGATGAACCACACAAATTGCGTGGATGTATGAACGCTGGGCAAAAGTGCGTGAGGAACCGCAAACATTGCGTGGATCTATGAAAGCTCGGCAAGAGTGCATGAGACCGAGAGCTGGGAAAGATAGAGTGTGTATTTCGTATAATGGGATGATGTCTATCTACCGTGGGGTCTTCGAAATATATACTTCCTGTCGCTGAGTCCATCTCCGTTATCCCTGTATATCCGTATGTATATATATAGACAGACTTAGATAATATATGCCATATTATGATGTAGCAAATCTGGTGACTAACAAAGATGAATATGATAGACGAAATGCCTTGTGGTTGTGGAACACGAAGAACCATTGGTGTGAGAATATGGCATCAAGTCTCCTGCAGAGCGTGTGCTGAGGTCTCAGCTGCTGTTGAAGTCTCCTGCGGACCTATGCTGAGGTCTCAGCTGCTCTCAAAGTCTCCCGCAGTCCTGCGCAGAGGTCTCAGCAGCTCTGAAATTTGACTATTCTAATAGTCAAATCTGGTAGCATCCTGAATGCACCTCCATGACTGCAGGTGCTTTCAGGAGCACCTTAGAATGCTCTTGCAGAGTCTGAGAGCACTATGCAAAGCTCCAGGGGGGGACAGGGAGCATCTGGAAGTACTTAGAAGCACTGGTGAGAGCTACCGGAGTGTCTTGGAGGTTTGCCCATGGCTTCCGGACCGATTTACATTTTGCTGATGAAGTACCATTCGAGGATGGTTGGCAGATGGGGAGTGTCAAACTGTTGACCATAGATACAAGTTGGATTTGCACTCAAAGACTGAGCTTCGGATCCAGGTCAAGGTGCTCCAGTTCAACAACGCATATCTCTCCAAGGTTGTCAATGATAAGAAATCATGGTTCACCCAAAAGGAAGTGCTTGATCTGATTTACCATCAATTTTTCTTCGCTGCCAATAGCTCCATCAGCAAAATGGAATTTAGTCACTGGGAGCCTCCAGGAGTGTCTGAGAGGATGTGCAGTGTAAACTTAGATGCGTTGATTTCAGGAGAGTGTCAGACTGTAGGAGGGCATTCCAGCCGGCCTTCGGAGTAACCGAGATCTCTAATGACTGGTTCCGGAGTACCATGGGATTGATTTTGATAAGATTGAGAACACCTGGGAGCGCCGAGGACATGCCTGGGAGCACCTTGCAGCGCCAGCGGCAAGCCAGGAAGCACCTTGAATCAAAGTAAAGCAATCTGGGAAAAACGACATCTTTGGGAACGTTGCAGGTGAGCCTGGAAATCGTAGCTACTATTCATCGTTGAACCATTTTTAAAACTCATGTATTCAGTTTGTATTCTCATCTATGTATCTATATAGCTACCCATCTACACACAGTATATCTGGACAGGCTGCAGGAGGTGCTTGAGAGCAATTCGTGGTGTGCCTGAAAATGATGATCAAGTGAACTGTGAGATACACTCCGAGGCTGGTATCGAGCGAGATTAGAGATGAACTGGGATGCGGTAATCGAGCGTACTTAGAGATACACTTGGAGGCTGTAATCAAGTGTATTTGGAGATCCACTTGGAGGCCGTAATCAAGCGAGTTTGGAAATGCACTTGCAGGCTATGATCTTGCGAACATGGAGTCCGTGATCGTGCAAGTTTGGAGATGCACTTGCCCACGGAACTCAAGCGTGTTTGGAGATACACTGGGAGGCCGTTATTTAGTCAACTCAGAGATGCACACTGAGATCGTGATTGAGCGAGTTTGCAGATGCACTTGGAGGCCATGATCGTGTGAACGTGGAGTCCATAACCTGGTGAGTTTGAAGATGCACTTGGAGGTGGTAACCAAGCATATGAGGCGATACAATTGAAGGCCGAGATGAAGTGCATGTAGAGATGCCCTGCATGATCGTGATCGAGCAAGTTTGGAGATGCACTTGCAGGCCATGGTTGTGCGAACTTGGAGTGCATAATTGTGTGAGTTTGGAGATGCACTTGGGGGCGGTAATCGAGCGTATTTGGGGATACATCTGGACGCCGAAATCGAGTGAACATAGAGATACCCTCCGCGATCATGATTGAGCAAGTTTGGAGATGCACTTGCAGGCCATGGTCATGCGAACTTGAAGGTCGGAATCATGCGAGTTTGGAGATACACTTTGGAAGCTGTGATGGAGCGAAATTGCATGAGTCCTTGGAGGTGGTCGATGGACCAGCACCGGGCGCTGAGGCTCTATCCATCTGTTAGTTGACTTGCAAATGTGGGTATGTGACAAGGTGACTTTGCCTTTGAGCTCTGATGGCGAGCTAGTTGATGGCAGTCGATCGTGTAGGGAGGCATGCCGGAAGCTGAAGCTACATTCAGGGGTCAACTCATAATTATGGGAATGGAGGGAAATCAAACAATCTTGGGTATACTGTACTTGGTGTATGCTGTACTTGGTGTATGCTTGTACTCGGTGTCAACTGATGTTTATGGCATGGAGTGATAGAGAGAAATGACTCAACTTTGTGTTCTGCGATGATTGGAGTGGACAAGAAAGAGAGAGATGGGGCAGATGAGAACAATGTGGAGGATACGAGCGAATATGAGAAATCAGGTGTATGACTTGCCCGATTGGGTTGGGAAGACTTCATAATGGTGTCATTAGACACCGGATCAGGACTTGTACCTGCCGTATCGGGAATGGTAAATTGACTCTCACATGAACGTCTCTTATGGCCCAGTGTCTCTTGATGATTTGCCCGATCTCCTCTCATCTCTCTCCTTCTCGTCCTCAACTCTACCATCACCTAAGAACATTAAGTTAAGTCATCCCTCTCTATCTCTCCATGCCATGATGAAGAGTTGACACCGAGTACAGCATCCACCGAGAACCGCATACACCCACTACAGCATACACCGAGTGCTGCATACACCGAGTACTGTCTACACTGAGTACTGCATACACCACATACTGCATCATCCCAAGATCGACTGTCTCCCGCTCCGAGCCAGTCTCTCAGCTCTCAGCGGACTGTGATGTACTCAATTCTCTACATTCCCTTGATTACGAGTTGACCAATGAATAGAGTCTAAGCTTCCATCGCGCATGCGTCCTGATCTACCGCCTCTAGATTCACTTCCTGCAGATTGACCGCCTTCAGATCAATCACCTGCAATTATGATCGATCGTGGCCTCCAAGTGCATCTCTGAGTCCACTTGATGTTGGCCTTGGTGCATGCCCAAACATGCTCAATCCCCACCTCCGAGTGCATCTCCGAGTTCACTTGATCTCGGTCTCCAAGTGCTTCTTTGAGTTCACTTGATCTCAATCTCCAAGTGTAACTCCAAATACGCTCGATTACCCCCTGGGAAGTGCATCTCCCAACTCGCATGATTATGGACTCCAAGTTTGCCCGATCATGGCCTTCAAGTGCATCTCCAAACTCGATCGGTCCCAGCCTCCAGGTACATCTTCTAGGAGTGACAGCCAGTGTACGGTGATACTGGGGTTACAGAGGTGGACAGAGTGACTGGGAGTATATATTCGGCAGACCCTGGAGTAGATAGACATCATCTCATTTCCATCTCATCTTATCATACAATGAAAATCCACACTCTATCGTTCCCAACTTTTGGTCTCACTCACTCTGTCCAAGATTTCCTGGATCCACGCAATTGCGTGGATCCTCAACACCGGCTAGTATCATATCTTCTCACCTGATTCCTTCGCTCCTCCAACCAGAACTGTTCTTCCTGATGAATTCCATTTGGATGTCGCAAGAGGTGCCGCGGAGCGTTGATGGTGGGCTCTTTGCCTTCTAGCTCCATTGTTTCACCACAACAGCCTCCAAGTGGTGCATCTCTAAGTTGGCTCAATGGGCGTGACCAGGTGCTCCTCCAATTATCCTCGACTACCATTTGCGGCCAGATTGACCGTATCTGTATTTATAGAAAGACTTAAATAATGCATGCCATATTATGATGTAGCGAATCTTGTGACTGTAACAAAGATGAAATGCCTTGTGGTGATGTAAGAACCACTGCTGTGAGATTACGGCACCAAGTCTTCTGCTGTGTTGCGCAGCAGTCTCGGCTGCTCTTGGAGTCTCCCCCAGACGAGAGCTACAAAGTGGTCTCAGCTTCTCTCGAAGTCTCCCGCATATCTGCGCAGAGATCTCAGAAGCTCCAAAATTTGACTATCCTATCAGTCAAATCTTAAAGCATCCTGAGAATGCTCTTGCAGAGTCTGAAAGCACTTTGCTTAGCTCCAGCGGGGTCTGGAAGCATTTAGAAGTACTTAGAAGCACTGATAAGGTTGCCCGGATTGTCTGGGAGGATTGTGTGTTGCTTCCGGACCAATTTACATTTTGCTGATGTTGGGTCACCAGCCTATGACATTCCAGCATTTCCACCCTCTCACTCCGCAGACTTTAGCGCTGGCAGCCTCAGCTATTCATTGTACGCTGTCTGAATATGCCAGTGGAAAGAAGGCCGCAGTTTTGTTTTCTCAAGATGAATATCAACGTACATTCTGCCCATCCCCTGTGATAAAATTTACTCCTGAAGCCACTGCACTCATCAATCACACATTAGTGGGCTGCTTCATCCCCCCCATCCCCCATCCTGCGGCTAACCTCTGCTAGGATAGGCATTCCTCAATCCCCGTCGGCACTCCTCAGTGTAGATTGACTCCCTTCTACTTCATCCATCAGTCAATTCCTCCTCTCTCCGGGCTCCTCCGGCGGGATAGGCACTCCTTCTTCCCCTGGTTGGATTGGCGATGCTCTATTTCATTCCGCGGTCTCTACCATGATTTCTGCACTCCTCAGCTAGTGATGGCAACGGGTCTGGGTAAGCGGTCCGGGCTTGGACAGGAAAAATGGTTAGGTTCGGTTCCAGAACCATCCCAGACCCCGACCCGCAGCGATTTGGCGGTCCAAACCCGGCCACATTCCCGTCACCCCGCGAGTTTCGCAAGGTTTGGCTTGACATGTCGGTTCCAATCTCCGGTTCTCCGTTTCGGGTTGTTCGATCAATGGTCGCATTCTGCGATTCTACTGTTAATCTTGAAGTATTAAAGATGGTACCTCATTGTTCTTTTTGGATATACTGGCCATGTTTGTAATCGAAAAATGGAGTGACACACTCTTCCCCATCCTGGAAATGAGCATCAACGGAGCATCAACGATTTTTGGTCTTGCATCTTGGGTAATCTGAGTATAGGTTGCAGATAGTTATAACTGAGGTATTGGCCTCCTTTATAGGCAGAAAAAGAAGCAACACGCTCCCTGCCCCATTTTGAAAATGAGCGTCAACTGAGCGTCAACAATTGAAGGTCTCGCATCTTAGGTAATCTAAGAGGCACATGATTGCAGACCTCGCTTCAGAACGAATTGGCAGCCTCTCCTTGCAGATACGCAAGCTGCATTCCCATGACAGCCCCCTGGACAGTAACAACTTATTTCATTAACTATAATGCAAGGAGGAGTTTGTGACCGTTTTGGACTGGAGGAACGGTCAAAAGATCTTATATCGACGATGTCCGACACATCTCACCTTGATTACCCATGATGAAAGGCCAAAAATCGTTGACACCCATTTTCATGCTGGGGCAGCATCAGCAACAACCCTGGTTTCTGTCAGAAACAGCTGGGTGTTCTGGACGGCTCTGACGGCTATGACAGAACCTCATACCCTCTGACGGAGAATTACACGCTTCCCGTCGCCCAGGCGACGGGTTGTGTTGCATACTTACCTCCTGTACCTTGTCCCTGGAATGCAGTGACAAATACGCACCATCAGAATGACAATTGTTTTACACTCTTTGCAGGGGCTGCAGTTGTGCTGTAGCCGTGTACACAATGCGTGGTGATGTTTATGCCTTTCTTCGGCCGATAGCCACATGCCACACTCTCATTTATGTTTAGCTTTCAGATTTTGTCACTTATTGCAATACAGTTATGGCTTTGGATACATTGCTTGCCATTGCATTTGCTTCACCATTATTGTATTTTGCATGTCTGAAATAGAATGTCCCATCTTCACACTCTCAAGTACTATGCCCTCAGTCCTCCACATGCAGTGTTGATCCATCATCGGCTTGCGATGCTTCTTCATCCTCATCCGAATCTGCATCGTCGCCATCGTCACATTCATACCTGTCGACATCAGAGGTTCACAGGTCAAACCTAGTATATCCTCATTACTCGACATTCTGTGTTGATCCATCATCGGCTTGTGAAGATTGCTCCTCCTCATCCGCATCCGCATCCACATCATCGCCATCCTTGCCCTCATAGCCGTCGACATCACTGGTTCCCAGGTCGAACCTCTGCAGTTCAGTCATGGGCCGTCATCGCCGGCTGCCGGTCGGGATGGCATCGTGCTCGTCGCTTTGGTCACTTTCATCTTCGTAATGCATGCTGCCCCCTGGCATCCCGCAATGCAGTTTGTCGTCCACCCAATTGATGTCTGTTGGGATGTTTGTTTCAGTGCTTCCGATCCCAGGCTCCTCAAGTGCCACGTCGGAGGTCAAATAGTCAAGAAGAATAACATTGTCAACACGCGCTGCTTCCACGCTGATGACCAGTGCAGGCGTTGGGTTCTCCGCCTGTTGGATCTGACGCTTGCCTGTAGCAAGAGTGTTTTTATACAGTCTCTGTTGGTAGCTCTCCAGTAGTGTGTTCCAGGCATTCATCAAGAATGTACAGGTGTCTGCAACGCCAGGCGAGGTTTGCAACTTGCGACCTGTTGCAGCACAGCAGGATGCGTTCTTGCCACCGTCATTCTTGTAATTGAAGTAGTTCAAGCAATCTGGTTTGTCCGCTTTCAGCTTTGACTTGGAAGCTTTCGGATGAACACCTTTGTTCTTTTGTCACGCCCAGAGGGCATGGCCCAAAACAGTGCAGGTAAACATGCTCAGTGGCGAGGGTATGGGACCATCCTTGTCGTGAATCATGGAATTATAAATTGCATCAGCATACTTGCCGTGGTTATTTGCCCAATGATAAAACTTGATTTTGATACATCCCGGGATCACTTCCAGATGCAAGTGGAGTGGACACTGGCTATTTGTTAGCAGCTTTCGACTCTCTCTGCATTAAATTTGGGCCAGGTACACCACCTTCCACACGCTCTGCTACAGGAAAATGATACTTATTGTCTGCTAGAAGGGAATCAATGAATTCCAAATGCTCTGCGGCGGATTCAAAGCGGTGGAGATCATAAAGCACTGCTATGTTGTCCCTTGCTGATTGAACAAAATGAGATTTGACCTTATGGACTTGTGCTCAAACCTGGTACCGGTTTGAGCGTGAAATGTCTAACGTGGGCCATTGCTTCAGCATATCTCTTTCAAGATCTCCTTTGTGCGCGCCTCAAATGCTATGGACCAAATGTTGTTTTGCTGCATAGCGGTGTTGCACTATATCTGTATTATGTGCCAGTTTGGGGCTTCAGCTAATGCTTTCGAAATGCGTCACGTTGCATAACATATTGTCTCGAAGTTGCTTGCTCTCATAAACTGCCGTCTGTTCCACATGTAGATCTCTAGGAGTCTGCCCATTGCAACCACAAGGCGCGTCATGTCTGAGTGACCAAATCGATGGATGCTGCCACTGCCAGAGACCATGGATCGAGGTGCAGACACCGCCTGCGGTTGCAATTGCCACTGCATCTGTCTCTGATTCATTTCGGTAGCTCGCATTCTGAGTGGATGTGTAATGCTCATGCAGGCTTCAGGATTAGGGATGCGGGTAGCAGGTTTTCAAGGCCGCTGAGCGGGGTGGGAGTGATACCAATGACGGATGCGGGGCTGGATACAACACGACACGTTGACATTCCTCAGGGTGTGGGTGTACTACACAAGCTTGTACCCGGCATGGCGGTGGGAGTATTAGTTGACTGTCACTGGGTAGGGGATGGAGTGGAAGTCTTGCGTTGAGTGATTTCTGCCACGCGACAATCATTCAGCAAAGATGAGGGGGTGGAGTTCTGACCTTGGATTGTGGAGGCTACTGAACTCTCTCCTTGAGCGGAATCACTCTTGCCAGCCAGTACGGAAACACATCCCTTTGTAGGCGGAGGTTGAGAATTTCCCAAAGGCCCACACTTTTGTTGGTTCTGGAGATTAGCAAAACTTTGAACATTTTGTACAACCAGAGTCGTGTCAGGGTGAGGGCTTTGGGAAGGCATTGTGCGATATAGATGTTCGACATTACGAATGTAGGAATAATTGCGTGTGCATGCAAATGCAATGGCAGGTGATGTAGACTCCAATTTGAGCGACCAGGGTGGGTTTCCACAAAAAGGGGAGGCGCAGTGTAGACCGTGCTAGACTCTAAACCCTGACAATACTCGGTGACAAGATCCCTTGAAACGCATTCAATTATGGGGTTAAGTGCCATCAGATTAAATTCAGCATTGATATTCACTGTTACACCAATGTCTGAAGGCCTATTTGCACCGCTTGAAGGGTGTTTATGCCTTCTTGGCACGGTTATCAGAGTATTGCACTGGTTCTTGGCACAATACATTGAACCATCGATTGTGTATATCTTCAGCTTCCTGTTGGAAATCACCCTTTGCCAGAGCTAAAAGCATCGCAAAGCAAACAATGACATATTGTCTGTCCTGTGACATCAGTTGGGTGTGCTGTTTCCACTGCTAGGCGTTGGTAGCCGTGTTGGATGGCTGCACATTTGGGACAACTTGAGAACTACTCAGTTTGCTCCAAGACGCATGAGGTCTGAGCAGTAAAACTGGTATGAGATGTCAAAGCAACGCCCGGCGTCGCGAACTGTCCTCTCCACAAGTACTAAATCTCGTCTCGAGCCTCCTCATTCGTGAAGTGCCTGGTGGTTGTGCAAGATGAAGGCTGGGCCGTTTTGTGTTCATTAACCAACGAAACGCATGATATGAATCACCTTGCCGGAACTCGACTATATATATCCCTTCTTCCTGCCTACACCTCCATTCTCTTTTCCTCCCAGATTCAACCCACTGCCAGCATCCTCAACTCTCTCAACATGACATGACTTGCACAACACAACGCCTCCCATCCTGAAACACACCTGATAACCTACACAAGTTTGTACCTTCCCACTGGGCTTGGATCCACTACATGCAACTGTATCATAATGCTAATGCCTCGGATGTAGATTCATTTCCTACTCACAGCAATAGCACCAAAGGCCAGCCACGATAGAAAGGAGAGGGCAACTGCTAGGGCAAAAATGCCGACATCGGTTATAATTCATCGCCTGTCATTGGATCTGAACCATATTGAGGGATTCATTTTGGAACACACCTGTGGACTCATACGGATATACAATGTTTGCAGCATCAAGGACGAGAGGGCATGGGACCTCTTTTATGTTATAATATTTCTTGATCCAGTCATAACTCGTCACTTTTCACAATTCCAGCTGATGTGGCCACACCGCAGGGGTGGGAGTTCGCCTGGTCGGTAGTGGTGGGCAGCCTTCCGCTCATCAATGGGGCAACTGTTTGACATAACCTGCAACCAAATGAGCAGTCGGAGGTGGGACGACCCCCGCTCCTTTGGGGATCGAGTCGATCGCCCCAATCCGCAGAGAACCAGATCTGGGAAGGTTAAACGCCCCGGTGAGCATTTCTGTTGTTAGGGTAGCGATGATGTCAGGGCAAAGATTGAGCCACAAAGCTGCTGGCAGTACAAGCCAGGCGACTTCCTGGCTGTTAGACCACTGAATTGGGATGAGATAATTCACCAGGATGATGATGATGAGACCTGGGTGGATCCCGGAGGGCCAAGCAGTGGAAGGAGCTGTCCTAGCGATGGCCATGACAATGACGACAGTGAAGGTGAGAAGAACATGCCGGGCAGTGGGAAAGGGACCGGGAAAGAGAACGGAACAAACGATGGGAAGGGGAAAGGGAAGGGGAATGGGAAGAGGAAGGGGAAGGCAATGGAGGAAGGGAAGGGGAAGGGGAAGGGGAATTGTAAAGGGAAAGGTAGTGTTAAACTAACCCCAGGGGGAGATGATATCTCTTGTGCTGTTGCATTGCAGTTGCCGAAGGAAATGTATGAGGCAGACTCGGACATGGCGGGCTAACTAGAGCGGGTATATTTAGAGGCAGAAGCATCGCCCACCATGTCAATGTCCTCAGATGATTATGCCAACTCTACCGAGTCGGACGGTGAATATGACTCAGAACATGATCATGACGTGCATATGCGCATGGAGGATGACGTGGACGCACCGGATGGTGTTAATTTAGACGGCGATGTGGATATGGAATGGGATGGTGACGATGAAGAGGAGGAAGATGAAGAGGAGGAAGACAAAGAGGAGGAGGATGAGGATGAGGAGGAGGATACGGATGAGGAGGAGGATAAGGATGTGGATGATGGCAAAGAATCTCGGACGATTGGCCAGCCAGGGATGGTAAATATATCGGCTGACGATGTAGATACCATGGTAGACAATCAGCCAATCGTGCTACTTGAGCAAGGCCAGGAGACGCGTGAGCATACCCCACTGCCACAACCTCCGGCGCCTGCCACACGGGCACAAACCCTGGAGCCTCGCCCATGACCACGAACTCCGGAGACTCATCCCCTCACTGCCCTGGAGCATTTGCTGCTTGTGATGCCACGAAAACCTCGCCCGGTGGTGCCAACTCTGCGAGAGGCTGACGCAGCCGGAAATACCTCGGATGTGGATGTGCATCAGCAGCTGGTTGGCGAATCGATAGGTGGTGACAATCTCCGCGAAGTCCCTCTCCACGATGCCCCTCTCCTTGAGGTACGTGCGGATGGTTTGGTAGGCAAGGAGTGAACAAGTCCTGGCATTGGAGAGGAGGCGAAGGTTGTTGTGTTCGGGTTACGTTCTGGTTCTTGTCTTGTTCGGTTCCTTTGTTGTAATCTATTCATCTCAGGCATTGACTATCTCACGCGTCGCGAGGTTTTTGGATTACTCAGGGTTTTTTTGATTTATGGGTTTTGTATTGGTTTTATTTTATTCATAGTATTATTGGACATCGCGCATGGAGTGTTTTTGCAACTCCTGGCATGTAAGGAACCTCCTTCTGATGGTGTTGGGGCTCAATAAGTTAGCTGAAAGTATTGTGCGCTAACACACCAGGCTGCTCAGGCCCAGCACCAACTTTTGTCCCCTTTTACAGTGTATACTCCGCTCCTTGCGGGTCATCGACAATACCAGAGACAACCCCATTCCTTTGCCCTGAATTATCATGCTGAAAGAAGTTCACCTCAGACAGCTGGCAACTTTGACATATCAAGTTACACCATCCTGAACACCTTTAAGTTGCGTGCCAGAAGAATCTGACTATTCACAGCGCACCCCGACGCACTGAACCCGCTCAGCGTTGTGAATTCAATGCTAAAAAAGATCTAGTTGAGGACTTGGATGCGTTTCCCTACCTTGAACACATTGAAAACATCTCAGACTTGGAGTCTCAACCACTGCCAGCTCATGTGCCACGGGCTGAGATATACCCTGGCGCCGGCGCTCCGCTGATCGATTAAATTGCTCAGCCATTGGAACGCGATGCTCAGGGTTGCCTTGAGACGAACCTACAAAACAATCACTACAACCCATTCGCAATGCGTGAAGAGTCCAAATACATCCACTGTGGGATCAAGAAGAAAGGCATGGAGACGTACTATGACTACATGCTGAAGGAATAGCATAAGCGCTCTGCGTTTCCCAAGATTCAAAAACGGGGATGGCATTCAAAAGCACTTGTCTAGCATGCCAGATGATCAGGCTCTTCAGGAGTGGGAACTACACACTCTTGAGGATATGAGATGGAATGACAATCACCACTGCCTTATCAAATACAGGAGTCGAGAAATTATCAAAAGCATGTGATGGTTGATGCAGCAGGCAGCCTACGCCGGGCATCTCATTTACACCCCGCAGCGATGCTTTAACAGCAATACGCCACCGGAACGCCTCGATACCGAAATGCACACTGCGGACTGGTGGTGGGAGGCACAGGTACAGAGATAAACTCCAGGATAATAACATGCTAATTGATGTGATGTCAACGCTGAAAGTGGGGGATACGCCGGTTCTCCAGCCTCTCACCCTTACACACAATCCCAGCGCTGAGAGCGGGTATTTCAATGCTCTCTGTGCACATGGCAACTTCAGGCATTGCATACCAGTTTCAGCAGCATTGGCTTGCGGATTGCCCTGGGTATAGCGACCTACATCATCTTGAGCGGCATGTCTGTTCGTGGTGCGAGTATCCAAAGAATGAACTTGGAGACTATGTCCCTCCTGAAATCCAACACCCCCGGTGGGATTGCAACCTATATCGAACGCTCAGCGATGCCAGCACCAAGGCAGCAAAAGGTAGACGAGGAAACAAATGCTGATACTAGGATGCTGTCCAAGATGCGGCGCGAAAGGAACGCCCGGTGGGACTATATCAGCCACGGGATAGATGTTGCCGAGGAGTTAGATGCCAACCTGAACTTTCAGAGGATCCACTTAATGTCGCATTGGGTTGAACAGATTTGTTGATATGGATCCTTGCAACAGTATTCTGCCGAGAGACATGAACAAGCACATGAAACGAACCTGAAGGACGGTTGGAATGCCTCCAATCACAATTTCAACTACCTGCCACAAGTAATCACCTTTCAGTTTCACATCCTCTGCTTCGAAATCAGGGAGCTCAATCTCCAAGCCCTCGCAAAGTGTCAGGAGAACAGCGCTGCCGCCTGCAAAGTCCTCCCTTCTGGTGCAGATCTGGCTGCCCCCCTGATCCCCCGGTCATATGCGAAATCCGAATTCATGAGACCCCAACACCGCCGTGATGGATAGCATCCTGATGCTCTGATCAAAGACTTCAGAGCATTACTCAACACACCCAAGAGGCAACACACCACGTGGCAATGTACAGCGGCACACGGGAATATTTTCAGCATAAGAGTTGTAACATGACGTATATATTGGATGAACCACTGCACTCAATGGAGCTATGTATTTACCATGGTATTACTGTTCAAGTTGAGGGTGTAGATGGTGAACGCATATCTCAGATGTGTCGATGCACAGGAAGCCAAAGCTGGCACGGAGGGGATCAATGGGCAGACTGGTTGTGGGTAAAGCAACGCCCGGGGAGGTGATATGGCACGCTGAATGGGCATCTGCTGTGGCAACTGCAAGGATTATTCAAAATCAAGCTCTGAAACGAGGATGGAGCTTTCATTGAGTACTGGATAGCCTGGGCGCTCACCACAAAATCTGAAAACTCTGGGAACTTGGATCCCGTCTTGAAATTTGTACATGTGTGAAAAGCGCCGGGAGCCGTTGCATAGCAAGTTTTCAGCATGGGAAACATAGTCGGCTGCGTGCAGGTAATTCCAGAGATAGCTACTAGTTGTAAGACAGGAGATGGACAGAATGAGCAATGGATTGTCAGTAGCCACATCGATCTGGCGACTTGGAATGATGTGTATAATTAGTACAGAGAGAATTGCATTTTGCACGCAGGTAGAAGGAACGTGAGAAGAGATTTTCGCAGCCTCACCCATTGCATTGCAATCCGGATGCAAGCGCGTACCCAATGAAACCATTCCGATGTATGGTCACAGTTGGCCACAACGCCAGAGTGATCGTTTGAAATTGCAGACTGACAGAATGCAAAGAAACTGTGAAACAGCGATCGGAGAGCAATATACAACGTGACCCATCGCATTGACACAGGGCGTCAAGTAATCCGCTGCCAGGGTGTCTCTGACGGCTCTGCTGGAGCACGTCCACTCCGACTGAGCTATTCCGCCCGAACAGAATATTCTTTTGCTGATGAGGGAGCATGTCGCTATCTTCTTCCCATATAAAGGCAGCCTATACTTTGATTATATATAGGAATGACCATATCGCTTTTGAACTTCCTGACTTACAAGACCAAAAATCATTGACGCTCCGTTGACACTCAATTTCAGAATGGGGCAGGAAGCGTGTGGCTCGCTCTTTTGCCTATGGAGCTGGCCAATACCTCATTTCGGAATGGTTGCAACCAATCGCCATACAGATTACCAATGATCCAAGACCTACAATCCTTGACGCTCTGTTGACGCTCATTTTGCCATGGGCGTATCCACCATATGATATCATTTAATTTAGCCTAATTTATCATTCATGGTGTTTTGGCAGCCTTTGTACCATCTTTATGTACTTTCTCCTTCATCACTACATTGTTCTTTAATAATACATATAAATATATCCTGAAAAATATACTTTAAAGTGTCCACTGATTGTAGCTAATAATACACACAAAAATCCCGTTCCATTCTATCAATGCTCATCTTCACTGTCAGGTTCGCTCAATAGGCTGCTGTCATCTGCAAACAGTTGCATTACCACGCAGCAGATAGTGTACTAACCAGTGGATGTTCCTTTATCAGTCCGCAAATCTGGATTGAAATCATTGTCACACTTGCGATCCTTGGCATATGCATCAAGATCAAAAAATTGAGCACTGGGAAGAGGAGTATGTATATACACATATCCCGGTGGCACACCTTCGATTTTGGATACATGAGCTCCCTCATTATCACTGAGTGGCCCAGGTGGCGTTCTGGGCGGATGTGGTGTCAGTTCTGGTGTCAGCTGTCTGAGTCACTCTGGTGGAGGTGCACCCATGCCTCTGCGCCTCCAGCGTGTTTGGGGATTATGTGCTGCGCTATCTTGGCAAGGAAGGCAGCCGTCCGTTTGATTGTCCCGATGCATAGCTAGGTGTCTTTCCATTGCAGCCTCCACATTTTCATGCCCAGTAAACTACATTCCATGCTTCTTCTGTTCTTGGACTTTGGCATGAGGTTTCTTGATTAGGAATTGCGATTCCTCTATCGCGGCGAGCGAAAACCTTCCTTTGGCCATTTTGGCCATAATCAAAGCAAGGAGCACGTCAGATTGTGCTAGCTGTACCCAACCTCCTTGCCTTGCCATAGTTGCAGACATGTTGAAAACCTACGAGAAATTGGTTGCTGCTTCTACGTATCAGATTCAGCTATCACCTCTACTATATACGCTTCTGTAGCATCGTCCGAGGTGGTTAAAGGCTGTTTGGTCCACTCTCGGGGATTCTTATCACTAGATTTGTCTGCGAAAATCCCAGAGCTGACAACATCACAAGGTTCAATTTTGTGGACTGTGCGGACAAATGCCTTCATCGACAATGGAGGTTTCCCATTACGGCCAGCTATACATGGTCATGCAGCTCTGTACATGAACTAGCTGTAAGTATTATTATTAGTTGACGGCCGTGTACCTCAATTCGGCTATACTCACATCCTATCGTGTACTGCTTCGCATTATGGCTGCTGGCGGTTTCACAGACAATTTTCAACTGCGTATCCCAGGTCATATTGTTGGTGATTGCATTTGAGGGGTCATGGTGAGCTATGTGGTGCCTGCGTTGTAGTTGGGTCTCTGCAGGTGGCGTATTGGATGAAGCGCCCGTCGTTCTGCTTCTCTCTGTTCTACTCTCACCTTGCTGCGGTGTTTGCAGAGCGATGATTTACTGCAGTGGAAGTGAAGAGATGATGATAATGAAACAAAGTGGAAAGTCCTGAGCAAGAAGATAATGAATAGAAGTGGGAAGTCCTGGGGAATATATAGTTAGCTTCAAGTCAAAATGGAATGCGTAACGGCCAACTTCCACATTCTACACAAGATGAATCCTGCTGCGAATAGCTGCTGGTTGCAAGGGTTTGCAACCGTCCTGCGATTTGCACTAAGTCGGTCCGATGTTGGGTGTTCATTGAAAGGGAGAAATCACTGTGAACGACAGCCGAAATCTTGTGATTGTGGGATATAAATAGGTCATTGTTTGACGGAAGGGACATCTGCTGATGATTGTCTGACGAAATCCCCGGGATCGTTCATGGAACAGACGCTAAACATCATAAAATGATGTACAGTTAGCATTGCTATTCCCAATTCAGTGACAGGCAAACCGTAGATTTTGCTGTATTCAAGTTGATGAAGCGGACCAACCTCATCATCAAAGACACAGCTTGCCTCCATGTGGTCCATATGTTGCAACATCCAACATCTCGCCCATCAACAAAGTCAACACATATGACAATGGTCAATGCTCCGAAAAAGAACCTTTCACCATTACCGGCATGCAAATACGGCAAATCAACAAAGTGCTCCATGCGACGACATCAGCAACCAAATCAAAGCAAGAGCGGCTTGGAAGAAGATAGGGTCAGAGCTCTTGGAGCCTTGCATGGCTTCCAATCCAAAATGATGCCTGTGGCGGGGAAACGACGAGAAACACATTTTTTGAGCAACAAGGAGAAGGAGAAATGGATTGAGGATTATGCGGAAAGAGAGACTGCTGTGGCAAGAAAGCGAGTTGAAGATGCACAGTCAGCAATTAAGCAGGAGCAGGAAGAAATGAGAAATGCTGAAAAAGCGGGATTGACAACCACAAAGCCTGAAACAACATTTGAGGAGATGTTGAATTCCATTGGGGACAGTCTGAGCGATCATGCAAGTTCCGACGATGGGGAGGATGGGGAAGACGAGGATGATGATGAAGAAGATCCTGAGCTGGGCAAGCTTAGCGAAGATGATGAACCCGGCTGGGTGAAGGGCCCAATCTCTAAAACAGTACAGAATCGCATGGAGCGTTTTCAGCAGAAGTCGATGAAGCTTGAGGAATTGATGCAACCAGGCTGGGGAGACATGGCCAACTACTTACGCTAGAGAGATAAGAAGTACGGAATGACCGAATTACAGGTTCTGGCTGTCGTTCAACCTCAAACGGAAAATGATGCAACCTGTTCTACGCTGACAACATTTGGTGACTCAATGGAGACTATTGATAGTGTCCCCGGAAAATTGCTAATGCCACAAGCGACTTCTCGACCAGGGAGTGGTCATATAAGGCTAGGATCGCAGAAACCCCAGACAGACGATGGCTATCCTTCTGTCCTGCCCGCCCCAGTCCCCGATTGGTCCACGATTCAGATATCAAAGCATGTTGACCTGGGAAGCTTTAACCCCTGCATATAGCATCCCAAACTAATTACCATATAGACATCGGATTCCGACGAAGGCGTGGTGACCGCTCCTGCATCACTGGGGGAATGAATAGGCAAATTGACATTTGGGACGATGTATCAGTTCGAAAGGCAATACGTGTTCCTATATGCGACATGTCAGATTTTAGTTGATTTCAGTGACCAAATTGTGAGACATGATAATTCATCTGTGCATGTGCAAGGGTCAGATAGGCCACACCAGTATTCTAGAATGCAAATCACATTGACTGACCACTGATGAACGTAATATCGTCCTGCAGGTTACTGTTAGGTCGGACAATTCAAACTAAACTAGAGACGAAACTCACTAACAAAATTTCAGTCAGTGATGTCATACGAGTCATAGATGGAGTGATCAAAGCGCAACAGGAACCCAGATAAATGACCACCACCATGCTGCATTCTATCATGCATCCAACTGCATAACTCTCTGCACAAACCTGGTGCACACGGTCGAGATTATGAAAATTGTGTATGGTAGGTCATGGACATTGTGGAGAATGAGCTGGATGAGGAATGGCGAGGAAGTCAGGCTAAATATATCAAAAACTAGTTTACCAATCGGCATGTGTTTAATTGCTGGCTGAAAGCGCTGGAATGTGATAGGCTAATGCCAGTTTTCACTCAGATAACGTGTCAAGTGGTGGATCAGAAATTGAAAGGCTTGGAAGCTTTTGGTTGCAAATGTTTATACATAGAAACAATTTATTGGCTGCCAATAACGACTGTATGCATTTTTGCATACAATTGTTGAGCATCCACTGGCTGTTAGAATGTCATTAAGTTGAGTGTCAACAGAGTGTCATCGATTTTTGGTCTTACATTTTGAGCAAACAAACAGCTGCATGGTCACATCCTTCCAGGGTGATTGTATTGGCGGTTTTTATTGGTAAAAATGATAGTGAGACGCTCGTTGACCCATCCTGGAAATGAGCATCAACAATGCATCAATGATATTTCGGCTTGTGAGTCTGATAATCAAAAAGTGACTTGCTCGCTGTGACACATAATCAATGTATTTGCTGCCTTTCAGGCCAAAAATGCTAGCCACATCATTGGTAATATCTCCTAAAAATGAGCATCAACAGAGCGTTAACAATTTTTGGTCTTGTATCTTGGATAATCAAAGGGTATTGCAACCCAGTCAACCCATAATCTGAGTATCGGCCGCTTCTATTGGCAACAATGCTATGGACGATATCGCTACCACCTGCTAAAAATGAGTGTCAACGGAGAGTAAACAATCTTTGGTCTTTCATGATAGACACTCAAAGCGCTGTGGATAGGCGTTAACCCATAATCAATGTATCGGCCGCCTTTATGGGCAAAAATGCTTGGGACAATACAGCTACAACCTCCTAAAAATGAGCATCAACGGAGTGTTAATGATTTATGGTGTTGCATCTTCAACAGTCCAAGGGCTATAGAATGGTGTGATCCCATAATCAACTTATCGGCTGCCTTTATGGGCAAAAATGCTAGGGACGATATCGCTACCACCTCCTAACAATGAGCGTCAACTCAGCGTCAACTCAGCATCAACAATGTTTGGTCTTGCATCATGGACACTCAAAGCGCTGTGCATCGGTGTTAACCCATAATCAATTTATTGGCTGCCATTATAGGCAAAAATGCTAATGATGATAGTGCTACCACCTCCCAAAAATGATCGTCAACGAAGCGTCAATGACTTTTTGTCTTCCATCATGGGCACTCAATGCGCTGTGCATCAGCACTAACCCATAAGCAATGCATCAGCCGCCTCTATGGGCAAAAATGCTAGTGAAGCTATTACTGCCACCTACTAAAAATGAGTGTCAACCAAGCGTCAACGATTTTTGGTCTTGCATCTTAGACAATCTAAGGGCTTTGGAACATTGTTATCCCATAATCAACTTATCCACTGCCTTTATGGGGAAAAATGCTAGTGATGATATCGCGTCCGCCTCCTACAATTCAGCGCCCATGGAGTGTCAACAATTGTTGTGGGGGCTCAATAAGCTACACAGCAATGAACTGCATTGCATTGTTCCTGAATCGAGTCTTACGTGGTCAGTCTTTTCAATATGTCATTCTAAACAACTTCACAAATATGCATGCAATGTCTCACAGATCTGACAATTTTTTGCTTGTAGCTCTAGTTAATATATAAGAACCCACATTCTACTGTACTATAATGTAACTTTTGGCAGTCTCTCCAGTCTGATTATGCAGCTATCAAATTCCGTACGCGATGTCGGATTCAAAATCTTAAAATACCTCATCACTAGAGGTTTTATCTCTTCCCAAAATAAATGTGTCTTTATTCAGGATTTGAGCGACCTCACTTTGCAAATCATCTTCAATGCTTGGTGGGCTTCAATGAATGTGGGCTCAAAACGTCTTATTGCTTGGAATAATTCTAGACATGCTCCTTTGTGGCGATTTTATTTGCACTGCGGAATTGAGGACAGCGGCAGCCCTGGAATTATATGTATTGTTTGTCATCAAGTTCTTCGCCATCCATCAGGACATGGGATCAGCTCAATGGGGAAACACTTGGTAGCAAAAGCTCACATCGCAAAGTTAAATGAATTAAGAGTCGGAAGTTACTGAATTGACTAGTTCAACAGTCGGTGAAACAGCTTTGGCCATCCTGAGGAGACAAGGAAGTCGAGGAATTACAATAGTAAGTTACCAAAGGAAATTCATATTGCACATTCAGGTTTGATCTATATTAACTGAATTGACAGACAAAATGCTCCAAACTGGCAGCGAAGGACTATGAAACTTCTGAATTTCACCAAGACACCTGGAATTGTTACCTCATGTTTGGATTTGTTTCGGCTCATATGCCATGAAACGCTATATACAATGTTGAGCTGCGACGGTCTGATACATCATTACAATGTGACCTGGTGCTCCCGTCTGCCACCACCCTTAGCAACATTTGCTGGAGCGAATACTCATTGACTGTGGATGCAATTATGAACCAATTGCCGTCACCAAATGAAGTTAGTTTAGCTTTCAACGGGTGGACATCAACAAACAAAGTAGCCATAACGTCTGTAATTGCTAACTACATGGACAGAAATTGGGCATTGCAAGAAGTACCACTCGCTTTCGATGAGGTTGATCACCTATTTTTCTTCTTCTCTGAATGCTAATTGAGGATGATAAGCCAAGGGCCGACATACTGGAGCAAGGCTACCCATACATTTGAAGGACGTTCTTGATTGTATTGAGCTTACTAATGGCCATTTGATCGGAAGTACGACTGACAATCCTTCCTCAAATTACTCGATGACTCGTGATCTGCAATCAACCCTTGAGGCCTCCGGAATCGAGTGGCCTTCATCGAGAAACCACATACCATGCATGGCGCATGTCATACAGCTGGCTTTAGGTGCATTCATGAGCAGTCTGGGTGTAAAAGGCCGCACCAAGTTGTGGGAAGCCCATGAGTGCGATCAGCAATATGCAGAGAATGAAAGCATAGACGTTGGGAAAAGTCACAGACTTCGAAAAGAATGCAATGCTAGAATCAAAAAGTTGTCGGCCATGAGACCAGGTTTGGCAATGATAAATGAGAAAGTACGTTTTTCAAGATATTTTCAAAGTCCTGAAACTGACCTTCATATAGTGGAAAATGATTCCAGGATTGATTACACTGACACCTGGTCATCGAAACGAGTTCATTGACTGTCAAAAAGCCAAAGTCCACATCGCGGTTCTACCTATTATGGATGTCAAGACACGTTGCAATTCGACACTGGAGTTGCTTGAGCGAGCCCACTGATTATGAGGATTCACCCACAAGTGGCTCCAACATCCTAAATACAGTGATTCCCAGCCACTCTTCACAACACTGGATGAATGGACCATTGTCCAGTACGTCAGGGAAGTATTGAGGGCATTTAGATACTAGACCCTCTGGATGTCGAAGAGGCATACGGTCACATTGCATCACGGAATCACTCTCTACAATGTCATGTTCGTTCGTATGGATGGTGTTATGTGAGCTTTGGCTACGAAGCAGACTCCATGGCAGGAAGACTTGTACTTCGCCGTGAAGTTAGCGCAACAGAAGCTGTCCAAATATTATGCCAAAGTCACTCCAATGACAGGTATGCTTCTCATTTCAGCACATATCCTCGATTCTTTCTGCAAGTTGCGATCATTTAGGAAGTGGGAGAAGGGAATGTATATTCATCCTGAGGACGAGACTTCATATACCACCCAATAACAAGAGGCATCTCTGATGTATGTGGAGAATGAATACTGCACCAGACATGGACGTGTGCCAGTCATTGAACCCGAAACCATACCGAACAACAATGTCTTCCACTATCCACCAGCTTCAGGATCTGGTCAATTTTCCTTTGATCCATATGATTTGTCCAGTGATGATGAAGAATACTTAACGCCTAACAATGTGGCTGAAACAACCCCCAGATGAAGCAATCGCGCTGCACACTTATTGACAGCCACCAGGCTCTATTTGAATTCACTGCCTGAATCACCAAACAACTGGGCGCAAGTTAATCCAAATCTCAATGATAACCACTCTGACCCAATGGAGATTAGCAGTACATATTGGTTTCTAGATATCACCGACTGGTGGCGACAAGAAGAGGAAACACACTGCAAGTACGCCAATCTCACCAATGTCGCATGCGACATTGTCTCTATCATACCACACCGTGTCGGAGTGGAGGCCAGTTTTTCCATTGGACACGATGTTGTCGGCCGGAGGCAGTCAAAAACCACTGGCGAGACCCTTCGCGAAACAGTCATTGTAAGGCAGTTTTCCCAAGCCAATAATGGGTTATTGGCAGGCAATGACCCAGAGTTGAATACAACACACACAGAAAACAAATCGGAAATGAAGAATGAGGTAGAGGAAAGAACATTGCACAGAATGGCAAAGGTCCAAAACTTGTTGGAGATGTGGCAGGGCAGCCAAAACCTACGTGCTACACAGACGGAATCTCGCACTCAGAACAAGCAGATGACAGCCATAGGAAACATTTCGGATACAGAAGAGATCATCAAAGCATTCTGGTCACTCTTGGAACATGATGGTGCAACTGCATTGAAATTGTTTGAAAGATCACCTTTGCCACCAGCTATGTCTGCAAAGGTCCTCCCTGGAGGACGACCTCAAATATTAAGTGTCCGCCGAATAAGGAGAATTGACCGTCATCCAGTCGAAAGTGATGAGGATAGCACACGAGATAGCATTTCGGACACGTAAAATTGGCTACACCGCAATGACCACTTGGATAATTCAAATGACCGCGAAGACGACAGTGCGGCAGACATGGAATCTGATATAGTGAGAGATGATCGCATCGATGATCCGGAAAGCCCAGAGCAGCAAGATGTGAGTGCTGCAACAAATGTTCCTGGATTCATTCGGCCTATATGGAAGTCAAAGTGGCAGGCTGAAAATGTGTCGGTGGCGGTGAATACATTGGAAACAAGGAGGATTAAGGGAATGAAGAAAAAGTAGGACAGAATGCGTCAATATGTTTCACCAGCTTCATTATGTAGCTTGACCGAGAGTTTCATTTGGAGATATAGTGTGGGCGAATGAAGAGCAGTCGCTTGTAAATATTGGTTCATAAACAGAGGTATAGCAGGCCCCACAACTCTTTTAGCAAGATATATCAATTTTGATAGTATGAGAGTGAACAGTGTAAGATGATTACTGGGCTCGGCTTTGCCACATCGCCAAGTGTCAATCTGGTAGAAAGACAACTAATAACTTTAAAACATTATGAAAACAATCATCGATGGCAGCAGATGTTGAATGGACAATACATTAAAATGAGCATCAACAGATTGTCAACGATTTTTGGACTTGTAAGTATGGTAATTGAATGGTGATTTGGTCGCTGTTAAGCATAACCAATGTATTGGCAGCTTATATACGCAAAAGAGATATCAATATGGTCACTGCCCCATTGTGAGAATGAGCGGCAACGGAGCGCCAATGATTTTTGTTCTTGTAAGTATGGTATTTGAATAGTGATTTGGTCACTGTTAAGCACAACCGACCTATTGGCAGCTTTTATAGGCAAAAGGGAGAGCAACACTGTCACTGCCCCATTCTGAGAATGAGTGTCAATAGAGCCTCAATGATTTTTGGTCCTGTAAGTATCGCAATTGAATAGTGATTTGGTCCCTGTTAGCCAAAACCAACATATTGGCAGCTTTTATAGGCATAAGACTCAGCAACATGGTCACTGCTACAGTGTGAGAATGAGCGTCAACAGAGCGTCAGCGATTTTAGGTCTTGTAAGTATGGTAATTGAATAGTGATTTGGTCCCTGTTAGGCATAACCAACATATTGGCAGCTTTTGTAGGCAAAAGAGACAGTAATGCGGTCACTGCCCCATTCTGAGAATGAGCGTCCATGGAGCGTCAATCATTTTCAGCTTTGCATCTTGGGTAATCTAAGTTCTGATTGGTTGCAGGCATCCATTGATGAGATATTGGCAGCCTTTGGGGGCAAAAACAGCAGTGACATGCTCCCTGCCGCATCTTGAAAATGAGTGTCAACGGAGAGTCAACAATTTTTGGTTTCGCATATATGGTAATCAAGGCATCGCGCGGAGATTCAAGCACATAGAAGAACTATCGACTGCCTTGATGGGAAAAACTATAATATATGAAACGACAAACACTGATTCCAAAATAATTGATATTGCAACCTGCCAAAAATGCAAAAACATATTATTGGCTGTTGAATCCACGATTCTGATAAGCCACTATTTTCAAACTGCAAAATCAAGAGCCTTATATGAATCTATAGATGGACCCGCTGGGTGACCCACTTATAACCCACCTAATCGAGACAGGTTGCGAGATTTCCATCAAACCGTACCTGAGTTGCTGGTTAGGGTGTATTGACAACCCGGACTGCTAATGTGGCGACAGTTCGGTTTGGACCTGGACCCGGACCAGTACCCGGACCCGAAGTGACGGTCCCGAACTGTTGCTAACACTATCCTCAACCTGTGACGGGAGCTCCTCAAATCCCAACAGCACTGCTCGGTGAGGATTTTTGCTGTTCCATCCCTTTCCGCACGCCTGGGGGGCGCCCCCCGATCGGTGATCCTCAATCCCCATCGGTGCTCCTCTGGCTGGCTTGGTGCTCCTATATAACATTCCACACTCCTGACCCGCCCACGTTTCGGCTCTCCTCCGCCAGTATGGGTGCTCCTCAAACCCCATCAGCACTCCGCAGCCTAGATTTGGCACTCTTCTTTTCCATTCCACGCCCCTCCAACATCTGCTGTGTACTTCTCTTTTTAACACAGCACTCCCCATCTGGCACTCCACTTTTGCTGGTAGTTGCTCCCCTTTTTCATCCGAATATATCATATTGCCTTTCAAACACCCATTTGGATTCGCAGCTAGCTCAGGTCTCATTGCACTTGTGTTAGATATCACAAATCATGCCAAATGACATTGGAATTCAATTTCAGCCACTTGCCAGGTACAAATAATCAGCAAAAACAAGGAGCACCTCCAGGTTATTTGCGCCATTGATGAATGGTGCGTTCCTGCTTTTGTTGGCCCTGATGAGATGGAAGATGGAGTGGATGACATTGACTCGATAATTGATTGCTATCATTTGATTGCTTAGTTGGGTTATTGTTTTGGTGTATCTGCGTTTAGGTTTGGATCAGTAGCCTTTTCCTTTGGTTCTTTGATGTAGCGAGGCAAAAAACACAATGTTGAAGAAGATAATAGCTAGTATGATTCAGAAGTGATGATAAACAATAATACGTGCATCATAATAACCTTTGAGGGAAATTGATTATTTGTGTATACCCGGAGAGTCTCAGATAACGCTTGAAGTCCTCCAAATGAATACCCATAAGAACCCAGGCATCTCCCAGAGATTGTTTGTGATTCCCAGATTTGTTCAGCGACACTCCCAGGTGCACCCAAAGTTCTCTCCGGTGCTCTGACGTGTTCCCAAACTTATCACAATCACTCCCATGGTACTCCTGTACCAGTCATCAGAGATCCCAGTTACTCCCAAGGCCGGCCAGAATGCTCTCCTAGGGTCTGATACTCTTCTGAAATTGACGCTTCTAAGTTTACACTCCACATCCTCTCAGACACTCCTGGGGGCTCCCAGTAACGGAAACACATTTTGCTGATGTAGGGTTCCATAACCACAATGCATTTGGTCTATCATATTCGTCTTTGTTAGTTACAAGATTCACTATATCATAATATGGCATGTATTATCTATCTGCATCTCTCTATATATATACATACGGTCATTCTGGCTGTGGACGGTACATGACCGTAATTGGAGGAGCACTTCGACAGCGCAATTGAGAGAACTTGGAGATGCCCTTGGAGGCCATTAGTGCTACATAATCCATTACTAAGCACCTCCGCCATTCTGTTTTACAGCGCAGAGCCGAAAGGGGGTATATGGAGATACAGGGATAACGGAGATGGTTGGACTGAGTGACTGTTAGGGGTTCTCCCTTAATGGAGGTATTGGTGCTAGTCAACGTTGAGATCTACATAACGGGTTCTATAATACTGTATAGTATATAACACCCATCTCATAATGAAGTAGTAAGCTGCCATACATATGATTCTTAGCAGGTGAATACATGCCACCTGTCGATTTGACAGCGAGCCTCATTGCCGGCGGATTCATTGAAAGTTCATATAGTACATCAGCAAAATGTAATTTAGTCACAGGGAGCCTCCAGGAGTGTCTGAGATGATGTGGAGTGTAAACTTAGATGCGTCAATTTCAGGAGAGTGTCAGACTGTCGGAAGGCATTCCGGCCGGCCTTCGGAGTAACTGTAATCACTGATGACTGGTATTGGAGTACCATGGGGGTGATTGTGATATGTTTGAGATCAGCTGGGAGCGCTGACAACATGCATGGGAGCACCTAGGAGCGCCAGCGACAAGCCTGGAAGCACCTCGAATCACGGAAAAGCGGTCTGGGAACAATGTCATCATTGCGAACATTGCAGGTGCGCCTGGAAATCATAGCTACTACTTATCGTTCAACGATATTTAAAACTCATGTATTTATTTTGTGTTCTCATCTATGTATCTATATAGCTACCCATCTACACACAGTATATCTGGACTGGCTGCAGGCGGAGCTTGAGAGCAATTTGAGGTGCCCCTGAAAATGATGATTGAGAGAACTCAGAGTTACACTCCGAGGCCGTGATCGAGTGAGTTGAGAGATGCACTTGGAGGCGGTTATCGAGCGTATTTGGAGATGCACTCCGAGGCTGTGATCGAGCGAGGTTAGTGATGCATTTTGGGGTGGTAATTGAGCGCAGTTAGAGATACACTTGCAGGCGGTAATCGAGCGTATTTGGAGATACACTTGGAAGTGGTGATCGAGTGAACTTAGGGATGCGCTCCGAGATCATGATTGAGCCAGTTTAGAGATGCACTTGAAGGCGGTATTTGAGCGGATATGGAGATCCACTCCGAGGCCCGGATCGAGCGAGTTTACAGATGCACTTGGAGGCGGTACTCGAGCGTATGTAAAGATACACTTGGAGGCGGTAATCGGGCGAGTTTAGAGATGCAGTTGGAGGCCGTAATCAAGCGAGGTTGTAGATACACTTCGGAGGCTGTGAGGGAGCAAGATTGGACGAGTACTTGGAGGCGCTCGATGGACGGCGTGCCGGGTGGTAAGACTTCATTCATCAGTTAGCGGACTCACAAACCTGGGAATGTGACAAGGTGACTTTACCTTTGAGCTCTCAGGGCGAGATGACTGAGGGAGTCGATCATGCAGGGAGGCACGCTGGAAGCTGAAGCTACATTCAGAGGTCAATTTGTAATCATGAGCATGACAGGAAGACAAACAATCTTTGGTATGCTGTACTTGGTGTATGCTGTACTTGGTGTATGCTGTACTTGGTGAATGCTGTACTTGGTGTATGCTTGTACTCGGTGTATGCATGTACTTGGTGTCAACTCCTGATCATGGCATGGAGAGATACAGAGGGATGACTTAACTTTGTGTTCTGCGATGATGGTAGAAGTTGTGGACGTGAAAGAGAGGGATGGGGTATGAAGATGTGAACGATGTGGAGGATAAGAGCAAATATGAGAAATCAGGGGTACGACTTGCCTATTTGGGTTAGGAAGATCTCGTATCGGTGTGATTACATGGCAGATCGGGACTCATACCTGCCGTATCGGTGATGGTAAATTGACTCTCACACCAAAGTCTTTTAAGTCCCAGTTTCATATGATGATTTCCCCCATCTCCTCTTATCTCTCTCCTTCTTGTCCTCAACTCTACCATCACCTAAGACCACGAAGTTAAGTCATCCCTCTCTATCACTCCATGCGATGATCAAGAGTTAACACTGAGTACAGCATACACAGAGTACAGCTTACACTGAGCGCAGCATACACTGAGTACAGCATACACCGAGTACTACATACACCAAGTACTGTATACCCTGAGTACTGCGTACACCGCGTACTGCATCATCCCAAGATTGAACCTCCCCCGCCCCAAGCCAGTCTCTCCGCACTCGGGGGACCGTGATGTACTCAATTCTCTACATTCCCACAGTTACGAGTCAACCAATGAATAGAGTCTCAGCTTCCATCGCACATGCCTCCCGGTCCACCGCCTCCAGAGTCCCTGCCTCCAGATTGACCGCCTTCAGATCAATTACCTCCAGATCAACCGCCTCCAAGTACTCCTCCAATCTTGATCAATCATGGCCTCCAGGTGCATCTCTGAGTTCACTGGATCTCGGCCTCCGTGCATTTCTAAACTTGCTTGATCACGGCATCTGATAGCATCTCCGAGTTCACTCGATCTCGGCCTCCAGGCGCATTGCTCAGCTCACTCGATCTCGGCCTTGAAGAACATCTCCAAACTCACTCAATCCCAGCCTCCAAATGCATCTCTGAGTTCACTCGATCCCGGTCTCCAAGTGCATCTCCACAATTGCTGGATCCCAGCATCCAAGTACATGATCTTCAAGGAGCAACAGCGGGTTTACGGTAATGCAGTGGTCACGGAGGTGGACAGAGTGACTCGGAGTATATATTCGGCAGACCCTGGAGTAGATAGACAACATCTCCTTTCCATCTCATCTTATCATACAATGAAACTACATACTCTGTCTTTCCCAACTTTTGGTCTCAGTTGCTCTGTCCAAAATTTTGTGGATGCATCCAATTGCGTGGATCCTCAACGCCGGGTAGTATCATAGCTTCTCACCCGATTCCTACGCTCATTCAACCAGAACTGCTCTTTCGCATGAATTCTGTTTGGATGTCATGAGAGTGTGGCGGAGTGTTGATGGTGGGCTGTCGGCCTTCTAGCTCCATTGTTTCACCACAACGGCTTCCAATTGGTGCTCTCTAAGTTCTCTCAATGGATGTGACCAGGTGCTCCTCCGATTATGCTCAACTACCATTTGCGGCCAGATTGACTGTATGTATACATATAGAATGACTTAAATAATGCATGCCATGTTATGATGTAGTGAATCTTGTGACTGTAACAAAGATGATATGCCTTGTGGTAATGTAAGAACCACTGCTGTGAGAATACGGCACCAAGTCTCCCGCTGTGCTGCGCAGCGGTCTCCAGCTTGAAGTCTCCCGTAGATCCGCGCCGAGGTCTCAGGAGCTCCAAAATTTGACTATCCTATCAGTCAAATCTCTTAGCATTCTGAGAATGCTCTTGCAGAGTCTGAGAGCATGTTGCTTAGCTCCAGGGGGGTCTGGGAGCATCTAGAAGTACTTAGAAGCACTGGTGAGGTCGCCCGGAGTGTCTGGGAGCATTTCTTGTTGCTTCCAGACCGATTTACATTTTGCTGATGTATGGTAATACTGATTTGATAATGCAATAACCTTGACTAGTCGATAAGCCTTCAAGGCTTATAGAGATGCCAGTTATTTCTTACCACACTCATTCAAACTATGATAAGGGGACTAGACGCGGCAGTTGGAGGAATGTGACTGACGTGTCTGGCAGATGATAGCCAATATGCGATTAAGTGGGACCTCAAGCCAATCCCTTGTGGTGTGGAACAACTCGGGAACTCCCCGGCCAAAGAGACGAGTCTCGGCCATTGTATGGCATGTCTGATTGCTGAAGACGTTGGGTAAAGTCAATAAGCCCTGATAAACCTCCAACTCCCTGGCAGGTAACAAACAAGTATGCTTAATCAGTATCAGTTCAATAATACTGGTGTGATACGTCTAGTCAAATGTCGACAAAGCAATGGTGGGTCGCCATGTATGCCTCTGACGCAGATTTGCCAAATAGTCTATATGGAGAAGGTTGTGTCTTAATTTATAAAGCGATCTGTTTAAAGCCCTGCAAATAACCACGTCAGGTGACAGAGAGGTTTTGACTATCCGAAACTAATGAGTTGCAAGTTATCTAAGTTGAAGTTAATGTTTGATTGAAATCGTATTATGGATAATGGCCCGAGAAGGGAGCATAACACTTTAAACCCAATCACCTATTTACATCATAACCTTTGGGATACACGGTCCTGTATCAATGAGCCTGGCTAGTGTTAGCAACGGTTCCGGACCGTCACTTCGGGTCCGGGTGCGGGTCAGAACCGAACCGTTGCCAAATTGGCGGTCCGGGTTGTCAACACACCCGAACTGTCAATTCTGGTACGGTTCGATGCAAATCTCCCAACCCGTCTGGATTGGGCGGGTTGTCAGCGGGTCGCCCAGCGGGTCCATCTGTAGATTTATATAATGTTCTTATTTTTGCAGTTGGATAATTGAACATTATTA
>Ga0307515_10002963_pt1 | contig 36003 bp, 42 predicted proteins | sample 17_EM_MG_FD_194513 | JGI IMG/M metagenome (GOLD analysis project Ga0307515, IMG submission 194513) | Populus trichocarpa ectomycorrhiza microbial communities from riparian zone in the Pacific Northwest, United States - 17_EM | ecosystem: Host-associated > Plants > Roots > Unclassified | place... | reverse complement strand
TGGAGGGGATAAGAAATGGGGGTACCGCCGCGTCAGGACCGTGCAAGTCACTGTCTCTGACCAACGTCGGGGTAAAGCAGTTCCAGAGGTCAATTGGGTTGATGGTGCAACATCGTCTCAGTAATATTATCGCCTTATCTCTGCATTTCCTGTACTCTGACGTCATATCACAGCATTATGGGCACGGAAAGTACAACCGCCCAAGTAACCCCTGCAGAGTTCACCCGATCTATGATGGACCTTGCTCAAGAGAGAGGTGCAAAACTCACAATAGCGAGTGCAGAATCCCTCGACTTTGAAGCAGATGATGTCACTCTCAAATGCGTGCGAGCGGTGGACGAAAAGGGGGAAACAATCGAGATACCCGCGACAGATATAGTACTCGCAGCTGGACCGTGGACCGCAAGGCTTGCAAGTAAGCTACTGGGTAAACGCGCAGGAGCAGCATTGGACATCGAACCGAGGTTTGTAACACCTTTCCCTACGCCTCCATCATTACTTACTCCTAGAATCATGACACAAATAGTGGGTGTTCAACCTCGGTCATTTTTCGACCCTCAATCCCCATTACCTCGCATGCTCTCTTCACCGAACTCACCTTGCCTTCGGGCGAATCGATCTCTCCTGAGCTCTACCCCCGCCCAGATGGCACGATATATATGTGCGGAGATCACACAGACCCCTTGTGTGCGCGTTCACTTCCAGCACGAGCGGCGGACGTCACACCCTCGCCGCACGGGGTGAAGAACCAGACAGAGCGTCTCAAGTGGCTCGGCGGGCGAGGCTTCGATGACGTTAAAGTCGAAATCGAGCAAGCGTGCTTTAGACCCGAGAGTCGGCGCGGTAAACCCATTATTGGCGAGCTGGCTAAAGGGGTCTATATTGCAAGTGGACATTCGGTTTGGGGGATTTGCAACGGACCTGGGACGGGGAAGTGTATGGTACGCACCACCCACTCTTTATTCGATGATCTGTGGCTGACTTGTGCGCAGGCGGAACTCATCCTGGACGGCGCGGTGACTTCCGCAAATATTCGTTCACTTGGACCATGAATTGAAATCAACTGTTTAGGTTTGCTTCGTTATATACATCGGTCTTGATCGCAAGAAGTGTGTTCGGTCTGTCGATGGGCCACACCACCTCACACGCTCAGATCCAAGGCCGCTCAGGCCCTGTGAAGCATAGTAAAAAGGGTCCCCCTGCTTCAAAATGCTCAAGATCGGCCCTTGAGCGCTGCTCAGAACGCCAACCGTCGTGGCCACGGCTCCCTTGTGTGCCCACCAGCTTGCGCCAGGCGTTTTAAGCTGCAATGGGGATTCCTTTTGAGTGTCCACAAGCCCTCGGTTCTCATTGCGCTCAATTGGCATGTGAGCGTACCCTGAGAATATTGAGCGGCTCCTCACCCTTCAACCTGACCGCCCATGATTGTAGGAAGAGAAAAGAAAGGCCAGATCGGGGGTCGACCCTGGCAATCCCTAATTCTAGAAGGGTGCATTGCCACTACGCTACCCAGCCGGTAAGAATATAGAGGAATCATCAATTCCAACACTGCGGGGTCACAGTTCATGACGAGGCTATAATGGAGAGGAGAGGCGCATGTTGTGTCGTAGTTCCATTCATTCATTGTCCTTGACCAATTAATTCCCTCTCTCGCCGTCATCCATCTCGCTCAATGCACTTGCGTGGACCTCTCAGACGGTAACGAGTTCGACGACTGCACGTGACCATCGGGGTCGTTCTCTCCTCCAGGTGACGTAATCCCCGAGTGCACAAGTCATATGACCATGCGAATTGACTCACAATGGCGATAACAGTGAACAGACGGTTGAGAACAGTCGTACCTGTTTGTGCACTGAGTATTTCGTGAGCAAGTTGTATGTCGTGCGTGTTCCTGCTGCGACCATTGTCAACCATACTCACCTACGGCGATCCAGAGCATGGCGCAGCCTTCTGCACGGCAGGGTGGATAACGATCATGATGCAAAGTTGTTAATAAAGTGTTGGATGAGCGCGCATGCCTCGCCATGGAGTGCACACACCGTCGTGGTCGAACTGAAGAGGTTCCAATGCCAGAGATTCGAGTCGGAGTTGTTCGGGTCCATGGGTAGGCAAACTCGACAAGAAGCATAGACCGATGTGGTCGCTCTGAGGGATGTGACTCGGTTGCCCACCATGAGAGAAGCGCGCGAGTGAGGAACAGCCAGGCAGCATCTTTGAGGTCATCTCCTAAGAAAATGTTAATGGGTGTACCTCAGAGGGATAAATTGACTGTCAGTCGTGGATGGTGGCATGGTGAGTCTTCATATTCTGGGAACCAATTGGGAGCACGCAAGAATCAGAAAAAGTAGAGCCAGGTACGGTACCGATAGTACTTGAGTATTCTGTTGGCGAGGAGCCATTGTAGTGAATGTAATAATACCAAGATAAACTAGGGTCAGCAAAGGGAATTTCTAGATGATATGAGTGGTTGGGAAGCGGCCGACGTGCCAATAGGGCAAGCACCTGTTGCATGATGTTAACGGCAGTGAAGCTGAGCAGTGATAATGAGCAAGTGGGCGTCAAGTGGGCAAGAGAGTGTTGTTCACCTGCGCATTCAGTAACCTGCCCAGTTCTTGGCCAAACCAAACACGTCTTTTCGCGTCTCGTATGTTGAGATTTGTTTGCTTCAAAAATGTGTATTAGGTTCCTATTGCTAATCCATGTAATCTACTATGACTTTTTTGGCTCCATGTGCTGTAAGCGGCGCACGGATCGATGCCAGTTTGGCGTTTGCGCAACTCAACACCCATCCCACAAGCTTCACCTTGTCGGAGCCAGCCACAATGCCACCAAAATGTCGAGAATGTGCACACCCACCTGCTAAAGGAAGGGGGCCCTGCCCAGATCATCGAGAGGGATGGGCGAGGAAGTAGAAGAAAAGGGCCTGTTACAAGCCCAACAGTCCGAAGCGGAACCATCCCAAACACCACCTACTCCCAATGGATCAGCTCAAACTACAACAAGTGTGTTCGCCATCGAAAGGACGCTGACACCGTTGTCCACAAAGCCTGAGCAAAAACGACGGCGGTGGCACCTTGTGAGTCAAAACAGAGATTGTGAGGGACAGAGGAGAAGCTAATCTTTCATGACCAGACTCTAGCTCACTACAGAACGCATATGGCCCTTTCAAAAACGATGATCGCAATACTAACCTTGTTATGTTCCTTCGCACCCGCACCACTGCCCATATCAACGCATACACGATTTATACTAGTTCAACCAGTACACTACAGCCCGAACAAACTGTTATTTTTGGTGTTCGAACGTTATTTTTGTGTTGAGTCGCGCAAACGTCAAATTGGCATGGTGCCGTGCACCGTTTACAACACATGGAGCCAAAAAGGTCATAGTAGATTACATGTATTAGTAGTAGGAACCTAATATACATTTGTGAAGCAGCCCAATCTCAACATACGAGACGCGAAGGGTCTTGTTTGGCCAAACAATCCCCGGAACTGGGGGAGAGCAAGGGAGGTTGCATTCAGTGCTGAAGATGTACAGTTAGCGAATGCTAACCTCTCAGCGAACTAGTAATGGGTGTGACATAGCTAATCACTTGGTCAAGACTCCCGAAATCGCGGCCGAACAGTGGCCATATTGACTATTGCTCATGTCTAAAGAGTCCGCCATTGCTCATGTTCGTTCCACCTGCCAAGCTTTGGAATGAGCTTTGGAATGGAATAGTGACTGGTAGAATTGAGAGCAAAGAAGCCTTGAGAGTGGGCCCCTAGGCATCCCGTGCCCATGAATGATTACACCCTCGACAATTTCTTCAACACGGATCTTGTGGACCTTGAATGGCACCAGACATGCCCTGACGTGTGCGATCTACTCACATCCTACACAATCGAAAACGTGGTGAGTGCACACTGAGCAGTTATGGTTCATTGCTTTATATATCCTATTGTGTGTGTTTATGCATATGCACAAGACACTGACGAATAGAATGGCCTAAGAGGGATATGACGTGGACACACGCGGGGAACATGAGTGAAGACAAAGCAAACCAGACAAAGCAAGTTAATTACAGTCCATATGGCCAGCAAATTACCCAGACAAAGCAAGTGGACCGAGTCTGCACAGACGGTGAGCGGTGCCACTCAAGCGTGATACATCACACTCTAGAATGGGTATAAAGACTCTGTGTGGATGCTCGATTTCCCTCCCGGCCCTTCGCTTCCAGTCCTCTGTTCAATCCTCATCACCAGTACGGTAAAAGTAGCCCCTGCTCCTCATTTCCTTGCTCAGTAGCCACCATTATTGACACTTGCTCATGCTCTGTAGCAGCCGCAAGCAGTCCAAGACGCTTTCACACGGTAAGCATTGTTGTGTCTTGAAGGCCAATGGACCTCACAGGATCTACACATAGCATATAAATAGCGCTATTTGTAGATACGACGCCCTTTCCTGTGACTGCGACTGCCACTACGACTGCCACATGAACTCGACGAGGTTGCCACCTGCCCCGCCTCTCCGCGCCGATGCAAGAAGTGGGGGGAGAATCAATTGTCAATATGCATACATCACAGGTCACACTGGTTCCATGTCTACAGACATTACGTCCAGTTTGCTTTTTTCAAGTCAGCCGGCCATCTCAGCAACAAACGAGCCGTTTGAAAGTCTAGGAAATCCGGTGGATATACAGCAACCACCTCCACATGTGGTCGATTACTGGTTTGACCAGCTTGGGCTCTCCCTCAACTCTACATCTCCAGAGAATCCCTCGAATGCCAGGGGATCCTCATTCCAATACCCACTATTTGACAGCACAACTTATGTGAGTCAATTCGGACTTGTGTACGCTCTGCGAGGATTTCTGATTGGTTTCCATTAGTCCGCCTCTGGAACCACAGCTATTGAGACAAGTCCCTTTGAAATCCCTTTGGTTTCCAATACTGAACCTCAAGGATCCTCTGCACCTCTCCCTTCCCCCACAAATCAAGTCAAGCGTCGGCGAACGCAACCCAGCGGAGTAGCGCGGCACAAACCCCGTATTATCCACGAACGGCAGAAGTCGATCCGGAGAGTCTATGACAAGCCCGGAAAGAAGCCAGCGGCCGAGTACGAGCCCGACCCTATCAAACTTGAAGCATTGTGCCAGCTGCGTGGCGGTACAGAATTCGCCTGCCAGTGGATTCCCATAGTTTTCAAGAATGGAGTCACCCTGGAAGCTCTCCTTCGTCGCCTCAAGCTCACAGAGATCGAGAGTATGAACTTCCTAGGAGGCTTCGAGCCTTTTCTGGCATATCATGGGTTTCTGCAAGTGTCCGAGGATGGGTTTGAGTGCTGCCTTTGCACGGTTGGCAAGAGGGCCTGGTGGAGGAACAAAAAGGACGCAGTGCGCCATTTTCGGAAATTCCACTTTGGGTTGGCTGATCAGTGCATCACTTGGTGCGTCATGTATCGCGCCTTGATGTACCTTTCGTTCTCTAATAGCTTATGCTCCTCCCATAGCGGCAAGAGCATTTATTCAACCGGGGAGATGAACAGCCACCGGTGTGCCCCTCCCCAGAACCTAGCCACTCTGGCAACCGCGGTGGGGCTGGAGGACAGTTCTCGAAACTGAATGGGCAAGTGGAAGCGGTACCGGGTCGGCGCTTGTCATTAGTTTATGTCGCCAACAGTGCCAACTTTCCTATCTACTCAAAAAAATCGGATTTTCCTGCCTCCTGCGAGGGAAAGAGGTTACTAACCGTGCTCCTGTGCGATACATTTTCACTCCTATGCCCTATATGTTTTGTCCGGGTTGTAGATATGTCCTCCCACTCGCTTATATTCTAGTACGCTAGGCTCTCAGGCAAACGACCTAGCCTAGCACGATTTGTATGATGTCTCCAATTTCATGGACTGCTACTGGAATGCAGTAAATAGTGTTTGTAGTGAATATGAGTCTTCCTTATTCTCATGGAGATATTGGTGAGAGAACGAAAGTAGAGCGATGGCAGAAATATAGATGACTACATTTTCCTTCAACCTCTACATGTTCTGGCGTTTCGGAGAGAGTTCCCGTGAGTTGTCATGCCACGCACCAAATTTTTGCGTGTGGTCCAGTCTTGTCCCTGGCCGCTCTATCGTATAATCATCGGGCATCGCCCAGCATTTCTAGTATCCACTCCCTTCCACAGACGTGGCATTATCGAAAGCATGGCCGCCCACTACCTCATTCACCACCCAATGTTCGATCCAAATATCACAGTTCATGTTCTTGAGGTGACTGCTGTTGCAGCGGGGTCTGTATCGCTCGTATAATACACTCTATGGCCCCTCATATTCGATCTTCACGGGATTTGATCTTCACAAAGCCTCGGGAAAAGCTGGCGGCTTCCTCGCGAAGGACTAGCATGGCGGTCCTACAGCCTCTCTGGTCGCACCCTCCTTCAACCTACACGGTAAACTGTCCAGGTAGTTTGGAATAAATAAGAAATGGGGGTACCGCCACGTCAAGAGCGTGGAAGTCACTGTCTCTGGTCAACGTCCCGATAAAGCAGTCCAGAGATCGATTGGGTTGTTGGTGGAACATCTCCTCAGTAATAATATCGCTTTATTTCTGCATTTACTGTACTCCGACGTCATATCACAGCTTTTTGGGAACGGAAAGTACAAATCGCCCAAGTAACCCCGGCAGAGTTCACCCGGTTTATGATGGACCTTGTTCAAGAAGAAGGTGTAAGGCTCACAGTAGCGAGTGCAGAATCCCTCGAGCTCGAAGCAGATGATACGACTCCCAAAAGCGTGCGAGCGTTGGACGCAACAATCGAGATACCCGCGGCGGGTATAGTACTCACAGCTGGACGGTGGACCACAAGGCTTGCAAGTAAGCTACTGGGTAAACGCGTGGGAGCAGCATTGGACACCGAACCTAGGTTTGTCACGCCTCTTCCTGCACTTCGATCATTACTTACTACTAGTGTCACGCCACAAATAGCGGGTGCTCAGCATTTGTCATTTTCGACCGTCAATCCCCATTACCTCGCATGCTCTCTTGATCGGACTCACCCCGCCTTCAGGTGAATCCTGAACTCTACCCTAGCCCAGGTGGATGTGCGGAGATCACACGGACTCCTTGCGTGCGCATTTACCTCCAGCACAAGTCGCGGATGTCTCGCCCTCGCCGCACGCGGTGAAGAATCAGACGGAACACCTCAAGTGGCTCGGTGGGCGAGGCTTTGATGACGTTAAACTCGGAGTCGGGGAAGCATGCTTTAGACCTGAGAGTTGGCGCGGTAAACCTAGTCTTGGCGAGTGGGCGAAGGGGGCTTATATCGGCAGCGGAGACTCGGCTTGGTGGATTTGCAACAGACCTGGAACGTGGAAATGTATGGTACGTACCACCCACTCTTTATTCTATGATGGGCGGTTCACTATGTGCCCAGGCGGAACTCATCCTGGACGGCGCGGTCACTTCCGCAAATATTCGTTCACTTGGACCATGAATGGAAACCAACTGCTTAGGTTTGTTTCGTGATATACGTCAGTCATGATCTCAAGGGGTGTATTCAGTCGGGCCACACCACCTCAAACCCTCAGATCCAAGGCCCCTCAGGCCCTGCGAAGCACAGTAAAAGATTCCCCTGGTCTCGGCACTCAAGTCTCAAATGCTCAAGATCGCCCCTGCGTGTAGGCTGAGCGCTGCTCGAACGCCAACCGTCATGGCCGCGACTCCCTTGTGTGCGCACCAGCTTGCGCCAGGCGTCTTAGGCTGTTGTGAGATTTATTGTGAATATCCACAAATTCTCCTTTCTCATTGCGCTTAATTGGTGTGTGAGCGTACCCTGAGCACGTTGAGCGGCTCCTCACCTTCAACCCCGATCGCTCATGATTGTAGGAAGAGAAAAGAAAGGCCAGACCGAAGGCACTATGCTACCCAGCTGGTACATGGAGGCATCAACTCCAAACACTTGCGGGGTCACAGTTCACGACGGAGCTAAAATGGAGAGGAGAGGCGCATGTTGTGTCGCGTTCCTATCTATTCATTGTACCCCACTAACTAATTCCCCCCTTCCTCGCCGTCATCCACCTCGATCAATGCACCAGCGTACACCTTTCCCCAGACGGCAACGTTCGAGGACTGCACGTGACTATCGCGGTCGTTCTGAGATCGTCCTCTCTAGATGACGCAATCCCCAATGACTCACAATGGCGATAACAGCGAACAGACGGCTGAGAACGGTCGTACTCGTTCGTGCAATGGGTATTCGTGAGTAAGTTACATATTGTGCGTGTTCCCACTGCGAACATTATCCAACATACTTACCTATGGCACTCCAGAGCATGGGGCAGCCTCTTGCATGGCAGGGTGGATCACGATCATGATGTTACGTTGTTAATAAGTACTGGATGAGCGCGCATGGCTCGCCATGAAAGTGCATATACCGCCGTGGTCGACCTGAAGAGGATCCAATACCAGAGATTCGAGTCGGGGTTGTTCCATCTTTTCCAGGGCAGTTCTAGTCCATGGGTTCGCAAACTTAACAAGAAGCCCAGACCGATGTGGTCGCTCTGAGGGATGCGACTCGATTACCCCACGATGAGAGAAGCGAGTGAGGGACAGCCAGGCGACAAATTTGAGGTCCCCTCCTGAGAAAATGTCAATGGGTGTACCTCGGAAGGATAAAATGACCGTCAGTCGTGGAAGGTGCCATGGTGAGTCTTCGTATTCTCGATACCGATTGGGTGTACGTAAAGGATCAGAAGAAGTAGAGCCGATATGGTGTACTGCGAGTACCGATCGTACTTGATGGCAACAACTGACCGGATGTCGGGTACGCCACCAGCGAGGGGCCATTGTGATGAATGTAGTAATGCCAAGATAGGCTAGGGTCGAATTGAGGGTTCAGCAAAGGGATTTTCTAGATGAGTGGTTGGGAGGCGATCGACGTGCCGAGCTGAGTGGTGATAATGAGCAAATGGGCGGCAAGTAGGCAAGAGTGTGTTGTTCATCTGCGCTTTCAGTGCTGCAAATGTACAGCTAACAAATGCTAGCCCCTCAGCGAACCAGTAATGGGTGTGACATAGCTAATCGCTCGGTCAAGATTCCCAAAATCGCGGGAGAACAGTGGCCATATTGACTATTGCTCATGTCTAAAGAGTCTGCCATTGCTCATGTTGGTTCCACCTGCCAAGCTCTAGAGCAAAGAAGCCTTGAGAGCGGGACCCCAGACATCCCGTGCACCTCGACCTTGTGGACATTGAATGGCACAGGCACGGACATGCCCTGGCAACGTATGCCAGGTCTACTCACATCCTGCACAATCGAAAAAATAGTTAGTGCACACTGAGCAGTTCCTATTGTGGAGCGCCCATAAGGTGTCCGGGGTCCTGGTCCGATCTCCTTCACCCAGCGCTCGCTTTGACGTCGTCGGCCTTTTGCGGGCGGTGTCGCGGCATTTTGCTGGGAAGAGAAAGCACATGGACAAAGCAAATTAGACTTACCCCACGTTGTCGGCATTTGGATATGAAGACAAAGCAAGTGGGCAGGGCAATATCCGTGGAGTGCTGGGTGGTCGGAGATTTTGCGGGTGACGACAATGCAAATTGACAAAGCAAAGTAGGTCAAGGTCCGTATATGGCTGGTGAAGACAAAGCAAGTGGACAACCACGATAAATACAGGTTTGAGTCTGCACAGGTGGCGACAGAATGGGAACGGCACCACTCAAGCGTGATACATCACACTCTAGAATGGCTATAAAAACTCTGTGGGGATGCTCGATTTCGCTCCCGGCCCTTCGCTTCCTGTCCACTGTTCAATCCTCGTCACCGGTACGGTAAACGCAGCCCCCGCTCCTCATTTTCTTTGCTAAGTAGCTATCATTATTGACACCTGCTCATGCTCTGTAGCAGTATCAAACAACCCAAGACGCTTTCAGGCGGTGAGCATTGTCGTGTCTTGAAGACCTATGGACCTCACAGAAATTACACATAGCATCTAGGTAACACTCTGTGTATATTCGACGCCATTTCCTGTGACTGCGACTGCCACATGGACTCGACGAGGTTGCCATCTGCCCCTATTCTCCACGCCGATGCAGGAAATGGCGAGAGAACCGATTGTCAATATGCGCACACAATGTGTCGCCCTGGTTCCATGTCTACAGATATCACGTCCAGTTTGCTTTTTGCAAGAGAGCCAGCCATTTCAGCAACAAACGAGCCGTTTGGAAGTCTGGGGAATCTGGTAGATATACAACAGCCACCTCCTTATGTGGTCGACTACTGGTTTGACCAGCTTGGACTCTCCCTCGACTCTATCTCTTCAGGGAATCCCTCGAATGCAATAAGTTCCTCACTCCAATACCCGCTGTTTGATAGCACCGCTTATGTGAGTCAACTCGGACTCGTGTATACCCTGCGGGGATTTCTGATTGGTTTCCATTAGTTCCCCGCTGGAACTGCAAATGTTGAGACAAGTTCCTTTGAAAACCATTTGGTTTCCAGTGCTGAACTCCACGAACCCTTTCTACCTCCCGTCTCTCCTGCAAGTCATGTCAAACACCGGCAAGCGCAAGCTCGCGGAGTAGCACGCCACCAACCTCGTATTGTCCACGATCGGCAGAAGTCGATCCGGAAAGTCTATGACCAGCCCGGAAAGAAGCCTGCGGCCGAGTACGAGCCCGACCCTATCAAACTTGAAGCGTTGTGCCGGCTGCGTGGTGGTACGGAATCCGCCTGCCAGTGGATTCCCATAGTTTTCAAGGATGGAGTCACCCTGGAGGCTCTCCTTCGTCGTCTCAAGCTCAACGAGATCGAGGGTATGAACTTCCGAGGAGGCTTCGAGCCTTGTCTAGCATATGATGGGTTCCTTCAGATGACCGAGGATGGATTTGAGTGCTGCCTTTGCACAGTTGGCAAGAGGGTCTGGTGGAGGAACAAGAAGGCTGCGGTGCGCCATTTTCGGAAATTCCACTTTGGGTTGGCTGATCAATGTATCACTTGGTGCGTCGCGTATCTTGATGTACCTTTCGAGGTCCTCTAAATAACTTACCCTTCTCCTTTCTCCCATAGCGGCAAGAGCATTTATTCAACCGGGGAGATGAACAGCCACCGGTGTGCCCAGAACCTAGCCACTCTGGCTACTGCGATGGGACCGGGGGCCAATTCTGACCGTCCCGTATACAGCTCTCGAAACTGAATGGGGAAGTGGAAGCGGTACCGGATCGACATTAGTCTATGTCGGCAACAGTGCCAACTTTCCTGTCCACTCAATACTAAACAAATCGGATTTTCCTGCCTCCTGCGAGGGCAAGAGGTTACTAACTGTGCTCCCGTGTGACACATTCTTACTCCTATGTCCCATATGTTGCCCTTTGTTTTGTCTGGGCTGTAGATATGTCTTCCCGATTCGTTGAATTCTACCACACTAGGCTCCCAGGCAACCACCTAGCCCAGCACGATTTGTATGGTTTCCCCAATGCTACTGGGATGCAGTGAATAGTGTTTTTAAGTAATATGAGGCGTTTTTATTCTCGCTGGAGAATTGGAGAGAAATACGAATCGAAAGGAGGGTGGGTAGAGCGATGGCGGATATATAAATGACCGCATTTTCCTTCAATCTCCACATGAAACGGCGCGACTCTCTGTGAGTTGTACGTCATTCCGCGATTGTATGTTTGTCAGGTGTGACCCGGCCAGCCTTGTCCTGCTCTTCAGGTATCGCCCAACCTTTCCAGAATCCATTCTGTTGCTCACTCTTTTCACAGATGTGGCATCACTGATAGCATGGCCACCTACCTTACTCGCACCCAAATAGAACAGTCCACGTTCTTGAGGCGACCGCCGTTGCAGCGGGCTCTGTATCGCTCGTATAATTCACATCATGGCCCCTCAGATTTGATCTTCACAGGATTTGATCTTCACAAAGCCCCGGGCAAAGCTGGCGGCTTCCTCGCAAAGGACTGGCATGGCGTCCTACAGCTTCTCTGGCCACACTCTACTCCAACCTACACGATGAGCTGTCCAAATAGTATGGAGGAAATAAGGAATGGGAGTACCGCAGCGTCAAGACCGTGCAAGTGACTGTCTCTGGTCAACGTCGCTGTAAAGCAGTTCCGGAGGTCAATTAAGTTGATGGTGAAACATCCTCTCAGTAATATTATCGCCTCAGCTCTGCATTTACTGTACTCTGACGTCATCTCACAGCTTTTTGGGCACGGAAAGTACAACCGCCCAAGTGCCTCGATCATTACTCACCATCAGAGTCATGACATAAATAGCGGGTGTTCAACCTCTGTCGTTTTTCGACTCAAAATCCCCATTACCGAACTCACCGAACTCACCTCTACCCCCGGGCAGATGGCACGATATATGTGTGGAGATCATTTGCGTGCGCGTTCAATTCCAGTACGAGCCGTGGACGTCACACCCTCGCCGCACGCGGTGAAGAATCAGACGGAACGCCTCAAGTGGCTCGGTGGGCGAGGTTTCGATGTCGCGCGTGTTCCAACTGCGAACATTATCAACCATACGTACCCCTGGTAATCCAGAGCATGGCGCGGCCTCTCGCACGGCAGGGTAGATAACGATCATGATGAAAAGTTGATAATAAAGTACTGGATGAGCGCGCATGGCTCGCCATGAAAGTGCGCACACCACCGTGGTCGACCTGAAGAGGATCCAATGCCAGAGATCTGAGTCGGAGTTGTTCCATTTTTTCCGGGGTAGTTCCGGTCCATGGGCAAGCAAACTCAACAAGGAGCACAGGCCGATGTGGCCATTCTGAGAGATGTGACTCGGTCGCCCCACAAGATCGATAAAGCTGCTATGAGAGAAGCGAGTGAGGAACAGCCAGGCGCCAACTATGGCGTCCCTCCTAAGGAAAATGTCCTCTTGCTTCGGCGAGAAGCTCATGGAGAACTGTGGATCATGTGCCTTCAATGTGGGGAGAACCAATGATCCCTATGTTCCTGCCATTTAGTCTCCAAGGAACGCCAGTGCCTCTGAGCGAGGGAAATCGGAGAGCACACGCAACTTGACGCACTAACCTCCACTCTCAATGTGGGCCCAAGATTCTGTCAGCACTAGGTACGATTCAATAATATTGATCGGCCCCTTTGAGTTCAAAAAGGAAGCCGTAACGCCAGACGAGAGTTGGCCGCCTATACGTAAGCCACCCTGTGCGCCCGATAGTGGCAAGATATTGATTTAAGCTGTTTCTAGTGACCGTGGTTTGATCCCAGCTTGCCACGCAGGTGGCAACAGGGACCGTTATATGGCAGGACTTGGGCCGATAAATGGCAGGACTTAATTGGGAACAAGCATCTTCTGTGTATCAGACACCGTCTACAAGAGGTTCACCTGCTTTTGACCTATCTTCATCTGGTCACTCCTTTGATCCCCACCTTTCACCGAGACCGACAACGTCACCAAAAGGCTGAGCAGTCAAATGATAAAGTTGTTTGTCTAATACGGGTAAACATCACTATTCACTCCATGGACATCGACCTGCGCAACGTAAGCGACAAGGGGCTTCCAACATCTTTCATGTCCTATACCATTTCGACACCCTCTGACTCCAATGAACCTCGATAAATTTAAGCCACTTTTTGGGGTGTTACATTGGAAAGAAATGGAGGAGTAGATAGTGAAGAAAACAGCAAATGTATCAGACAGTACTTTACGTTGCGCAGGTCGATGTCCATGGAGTGAATAACGATGTTCACCCGTATTAGACAAACAACTTTATCATTTGGCTGCTCAGCCTCTTGGTGACTTCGTCGGTCTCGATGAAAGGTGGGGATCAAAGGAGTGACCAGATGAAGATAGGTCAAAAGCAGGTGAACCTCTTGTAGACGGTGTCTGATACACAGAAGATGCTTATTCCCATTATTGTTCCCAAGTCCTGCCATTTATCGGCCCAAGTCCTGCCATTTAACGGTCCGATGAGATTTAGGGACTAAGCGAGATGCTCGCGATGTAGCGATGTGAAAATACAACTGAGTCAGTCCGCACAGGCGGCAATAGAGTGGAAGCGGCGCCACTCAAGCGTGGTACATCACATCACATCCTAGAATAGGTATAAAGACTCTGTTTGGGTGCTCAATTATATTTCACTCCCGACCCTTCGCTTCTAGCCCACTGTTCAATCCTCGTCACCAGTACGGTAAACGCAGTTCCCTGCTCCACATTTCCTTTTCTAAGTAGCCGTCATTACTGACACTTGCTCATGCCCTGTAGCACCGTCGAGCAACCCAAGACTCTTTCAGGCGGTGAGCAGCATTGCCGTGTCTTGAAGAGCTATGGACCTCACAGGAATCACATATAGCATCTAAGTGGCGCTATGTGTATATGCTGCGCCATTTCCTGTGACTGCGACTGCCACATGAACTCGACGAGGTTGCCATCTGCCCCTATTCTCCACGCCGACGCAAGAATTGGGGAGAGGGCCGATTGCCAATATGCGTACACTATAAGTTGCACTGGTTCCTTGTCTACAGACATCACATCCAGTTTGCCTTTTGCAAGACAGCCAGCCGTCTCAGCAGCAAACGAGCCGTTTGAAAGCCTGGGGAATCCAATAGGTATACAGCAACCACCTCCGCATGTGGTCGACTACTGGTTTGCCCAGCTTGGACTCTCCCTCGACCCTGCACCTCCAGAGAATCCCTCGAATGCAACAAGTTCCTCATTCCAATTCCCGCTATTTGACAGCACCACTTGTGTGGGTTATTCGGACTTGTGTATGCTCTGCGAGGACTTCTGATTGGTTTCTATTAGTACGCCTCTGGAACCACAACTATTGAGACAAGTCCCTTTGAAATTCCTTTGGTTTCCAATGCTAAACCTCAAGGGCCGTCTGCGCCTCTCCCTTCCCCCACAACTCAAGTCAAGCATCAGCGAGCGCAACCCCGCGGAGTAGCGCGCCACCAACCTCGTATTGTCCACGAACGGCGGCAATCGATCCGGAAATTCCATGACCAGCCCGGAAAGAAGCCAGCGGCCGAGTACGAGCCCGACCCTATCAAACTTGAAGCATTGTGCCGACTGCGTGGTGGTACGCAATTCGCCTGTCAGTGGATTCCCATAGTTTTCAAGGACGGGGTCACCCTGGGAGCTCTCCTTCGTCGCCTTAAGCTTACCGAGATCGAGAATATGGACTTCCTAGGAGGCTTCGAGCCTTGTCTAGCGTATGATGGGTTTCTGCAGGTTGCCGAGGATGGGTTTGAGTGCTGCCTTTGCACAGTTGGCAAGAGGGCCTGGTGGAGGAATAAAAAGGATGCAGTGCGCCATTTTCGGAAATTCCACTTTGGGTTAGCTGATCAGTGCATCACTTGGTGCGTCATGTACCGCGCCTTGATGCACCTTTCGAGGTTCTCTAATAGCTTACGCTTCACCCATAGCGGCAAGAGCATTTATTCAACCGGGGAGATGAACAGCCACCGGTGTGCCCCTCCCCAGAACCTGGCCACTCTGGCAACTGCGGTGGGGCTGGAGGCTAGTTCTGACAATCCCGTAGACAGTTCTCGAAACTGAATGGGCAAGTGGAATCGGTACCGGGTCGACACTTGTCATTAGTTTACGTCGCCAACAGTGCCAACTTTTCTATCTACTCAAAACAAATCCGATTTTCCTGCCTCCTGTGAGGGCAAGAGGTTACTAACCGTGCTCCCGTGCGATACATTTTCACTCCTATGCCCTATATGTTGCTCTTTGTTTTGTCCGGGTTGTAGATATGTCCTCCCACTTGCTTATGTTCTAGCACGTTAGGCTCTCAGGCAAACCACCTAGCCCAGCACGATTTGTATGGTGTCTCCAATTTCATGGACTGCTACTGGAATGCAGTAAATAGTGTTTGTAGTGAATATAAGGCGTCCTTATTCTCATGGAGATATTGGTGAGAGAACGAAAGTAGAGCGATGGCAGAAATATGGGTGACTGCATTTTCCTTCAATCTCTACACGTTCTGGCGTTTCGGAGAGAGTTCCCTGAGTTGTCATACCACGACACCAATTTTTTGCATGTTTGTCCAGTCTTGTCCCTGGCCGCTCTATCGTATAATCATCGGGCATCGCCCAGCGTTTCTAGTATCCACTCCCTTCCACAGATGTGGCATCATCGAAAGCATGGCCGCCTACTACCTCATTCGCCACCCAAGTTCGATCCAAATATCACAGTACATGTTCTTGAGGTGACTGCCGTTGCAGCGGGGTCTGTATCGCTCGCATCATACACTCTATGGCCCCTCATATTCGATCTTCACAGGATTTGATCTTACAAAGCCTCGGGAAAAGCTGGCGGCTTCCTCACGAAGGACTAGCATGGCGGTCCTACAGCCCCTCTGGCCGCACCTTCCTTCAACCTACACGATGAACTGTCCAGGTAGTTTGGAATAAATAAGAAATGGGGGTACCGCCACGTCAAGAGCGTGAAAGTGACTGTCTCTGGTCAACGTCCCGGTAAAGCAGTCCAGAGATCGATTGGGTTGGTGGTGGAACATCTCCTCAGTAATAATATCGCTTTAGCTCTGCATTTACTGTACTCTGACGTCATATCACAGCTTTTGGGAACGGAAAGTACAAACCGCCCAAGTAACCCCGGCAGAGTTCACCCGATTTATGATGGACCTTACTCAAGAAGAAGGTGTAAGGCTCACAGTAGCGAGTGCAGAATCCCTCTCGCTCGAAGCAGATGATATGACTCCCAAAAGCGTGCGAGCGTTGGACGCAAAGGGGGAGACGATCGGGATACCCGCGAAGGGTATAGTACTCACAGCTGGATGGTGGACCACAAGGCTTGCAAGTAAGCTACTGGGTTGTTAAAAGTCGTTTCATATTCTTTCATGTACTGGTACATGTGTCGGCTCGATGCTAGTCATCGTTGCCTGGTGGTTAATAAAGGCCCGCCGTTTTGTCGCCGTCCACTTCGTTGCGTTCGTCGTGGTTCCTGTTGATGCCCGCTTCGTTGCGGTGCCTGTTGTTAGCGTCATCATGTCTTGGTGTTCGCATAAATTGCGCGTCGTTCGCACCTGTGTTTAAAATGGGTAAACGCGTGGGAGCAGCATTGGACATCGAACCTAGGTTTGTCACGCCTTTTCCTGCACCTCGATCATTACTTACTACCAGAGTCACGCCACAAATAGCAGGTGCTCAACATTTGTCATTTTTTGGTCCTCAATCCCATTACCTCGCATGCTCTCATGACCGGACTCACCCGGCCTTCCGGTGAATCGGTCTCTCCTGAACTCTACCCCGCCAAGATGGCACGATATATATGTGCTGAGATCACACGGACCCTTGCGTGCGCATTCACTTCCAGCGCGAGCGGCAGATGTCACGTCCTCGCTGCACGTGGTTAAGAATCAGACGGAGCGCCTCAAGTGGCTCGGTGGGCGAGGCTTCGATGATGTCAAAGTCGAAGTCGAGAGGACGTGCTTTAGACCCGAGAGTCGGCGCGGTAAAACCTATTTTTGGCGAGTTGGCTAAAGGGGTTTATATCGGGAGCGGGGACTCGGCTTTGGGGATTTGCAACGGACCTGGGACGTGGAAGTGTATGGTACGTACTACCCACTCTTTATTCGATGATGTGCGGCTGACTATTGTGCGCAGGCGGAACTCATCCTGAACGGCGCGGTCACTTCCGCAAATATTCGTTCACGTGGACTATGAATGGAAATTAGCAGCTTAATTTGTTCCGTGATATACGTCAGTCTTGATCGCAAGGAGTGTGTTCGGTATGTGGATATGGGCCACACCACTCAGACCCAAGGCCTCTCAGGCCCTGTGAAGCGTAGTAAAGGAATGCCCCTGGTCTCGCTGCTTAGGCTTCACAAATGCTCAAGATCGACCCTGCGCGTAAGTTGAGCGCTGCTCAGAACGCCACCCGCTGTGGCCGCGGCTCCCTTATGTGCTCTGCTTGTGCCAGGCCTTTACGCTGCAGAGAAGATTTTTTGTAAGCCCTCCTTTCTCATTGCGCTCAATCGGCGTGTGGACGTACCCTGAGCACATTGAGCGGCCCCTTACCCTTCAAGCTGATCGCCCATGATTGTAGGAAGAGAAAAGAAAGGCCAGACCGGGGGGTCGAACCTGGCAATCCCTGATTCCAGAAGGGTGGGTTGCCACTATGCTACCCAGCCGGTAAGTGCAGGAATCATCAGCTCTAGCACCGCGGGGTCACAGTTCATACGAGGCTATAATGGAGAGAAGAGGCGGATGTTGTGTCGCGTTCCCATCCACTCATTGTCCTCCACCGACTAATCCACCCTTCCTCACCGTCATCCATCTCGCTCAATACACTAGCGTGGATCTCTCCCAAGCCGGTGAAGGCTGCGCGTGACTATCAGGGTCAACCAGCTTGCAACAGAGAACAGAACCAATCGCATGGTCAAGACTTCCGAAATCGCAGCCGAAAAGTGATCACATTGAACCACTGCTAACGGCTAAAGAGTCTGACATTGCTTATGAATTAGTACCTGGTAATTGTTGAACAATCAAGACGCAAAGATACCGACGGTGGGACCCCAGACGTTCTGTCCCCCCTCACTCGGATGTTTACACTCTCGACAAGCTCTTCAACACGGACCTTGTGCACTCACAATGGCACAGAGCATTCCCTGGTGATGTGAGCCAAATCTACTCACCTGCGCAATCGCAAACACGGAGAATGCACACTGAGCCGTCGTGGCGAATTGGTTTTCTGTGGACCTCAGTGTCTGGGGTCCCGACGAAAGTGATGTCGTACAGACAAAGCAAGCCGTCGAGAAGGCTTCTCATACATAGAGGTATATCGGGGACATGTTATCGGTGTACGGTCGCCGCGTACGGTCATGGAACGGCCAGCACGAAGCAAAATGAATACAATCGAGGTCGAGTTTGCACAAGCGGCGACAGAACGGGAACGGCGCCACTCAAGCGTGATACATCTTGGAATGGGTATAAAGACTCTGTGTGTATGCTCGATTTCGCTCCCGGCCCTTCGCTTCCAGTACACGGTTCAATCTTCGTCACCAGTACGGTAAACGCAGCTCCCTGCTCCTCATTTCCTTTGCTAATTAGCCGTCATTATTGACACTTTCTCATGCTCTGTAGCACCCTCAAGCAACCCGAGACTCTTGTAGGCGGTAAGCATTGTTGTGTCTTGAAGACCTATGGACCTCACAGGAGTTACACATAGCATCTAAGTAGCGCTATGTGTATATTAGACGCCATTTCCTGTGACTCCGACTCCGACTGCCACATGAACTCGACGGGCTTGTCACCTCCCCCTATTCTCCACGCCGATGCAAGAATTGGGGAGAGAACCGATTGTCAATATGCATGCACTGTAGATCACACTGGCTCATTGTCTACAGACATCACATCCAGTTTGCTTTTTGCAAGGCAGCCCGCCATCTCAGCAACAAACGAGCCGTTCGAAAGCCCGGGGAATCCAATAGAAATATATCAGCCACCTCCTCATGTGGTCGACTACTGGTTTGACCAGCTTGGACTCTCCCTCGACCCTGCATCTCCAGAGAATCCCTCGAATGCAACAAATTCCTCACTCCAATTCCCGCTATTTGACAGTACCACTTATGTGGGTTATTTTGGATTTGTGTATGTTCTGCGAGGAGTCCTGATTGGTTTCCATTATATTAGTTCGCCTCTGGAACCACAACTATTGAGACAAGACCCTTTGAAATTCCTTTGGTTTCCAATGCTGAACCTCAAGGGTCCTCTGCGCCTCTCCCTTCCCCCACAAATCAAGTCAAGCATCGGCAGGCGCAACCCCGTGGAGTAGCGCGCCACCAACCCCGTATTGTCCACAAACAGCAGAAGTCAATCCGTAAATTCCATGACCAGCCCGGAAAGAAGCCCGCGGCCGAGTACGAGCCCGACCCTATCAAACTTGAAGCGTTGTGCCGGCTGCGTGGTGGTACGGAATTCGCCTGCCAGTGGATTCCCATAGTTTTCAAGGATGGAGTCACCCTGGAAGCTCTTCGTCGTCGTCTCAAGCTCAACGAGATCGAGAGTATGGACTTTCGAGGAGGCTTAGAGCCTTTTCGGGCATATCATGGGTTCCTTCAGGTCGCCGAGGATGGGTTTGAGTGCTGCCTTTGCGCAGTTGGCAAGAGGGTCTGGTGGAGGAACAAGAAGGATGCAGTGCGCCATTTTCGGAAATTCCACTTTGGGTTGGCTGATCAGTGCATCACTTGGTGCGTCGTGTATCTTGATGTACCTTTCAAGGTCCTCTAAATAACTTACCCTTCTCCCTTCTTCCATAGCGGCAAGAGCATTTATTCAACCGGGGAGATGAACAGCCACCGGTGTGCCCCTCCACAGAACCTAGCCACTCTGGGTACAGCGATGGGACTGGAGGCTAGTTCTGACCGTCCCGTAGACTGCCCTCGAAACTGAATGGGCAACTGGAAGCGGTACCGGATCGACATGAGTCTACGTCGCCAACAGTGCCAACTTTCCTATCTACTCAAATCGGATTTTCCCGCCTCTTGCGAGGGCAGGAAGGTACTCATAGTGCTCCCGTGTGACACATTTTTACTCCTATGTCCCATGTGTTGCTCTTTGTTTTGTCTGGGTTGTCCATATGTCTTCCATCCACCACTTAAAATTCTACTACGCTGGGCTCTCAGGCAGACCACCTAGCCCAGCACGATGTGTATGGTTTCTCCAATGCTATTGGAATGCAGTGAATAGTCTTTGTACGTGAATATGAGGCGTTTTGATTCTCGTTGGAGCTATTGGTGAGAAGAACGAAAGGAGGGAGGGTAGAGTGATGGCGGATATATAAATGACTGCATTTTCCTGCAATCTCCACATGTTCTAGCGTTTCGGAGCGAGTTTCCATGAATTGTCATGCCATGATTGTATGTAACCCAGACCTTCGGGTATCGCCCAGCATTTCCTCCATTCCGTTGCTCACTCTTTCACAGATGTGGCATCACTGGAAGCATGACCGCCTACTACCTCACTGGCCACCCAAAAGTCGGTCCAAATATAACAGTCCACGTTCTTGAGGCGACCGCTGAACAAGACGTAAAGATACTGACAGTGGGACTCCAGACATCCCGTGCCCCTTCACTCGGATGTTTACACTCTCGACGAGCTCTTCAACACGGACCTTGTGCACTCTGAATGGCACAGGGCATTCCCTGGTGATGTGAGCCAAATCTACTCACCTGCATAATCGCAAACACGGAGATTGCACACTGAGCCGTCGTGGTTGGGCATGGGACGTTACTGTACTCGCAAGCGAACCTGGAAATCTCCCCCAGCGAAATTTGAAAACCCTCTGTATATCTCCCCAGTGCCTATGGTACTCACTCTGACTTGTTTTGACCTGTTTTCAAGTTCGAAATGAGTTTTGTGCTTGGATCCCGAACCGACACCTCACACCTCAAGGTGGATACTCTATTTCCTATTGGAGTGCTATGACTGACTATGGTGTGCCCAGGAACAGCCCGGCTCCCATCGACCCCCACCCACATTTTTTATCGGTCGCACCGGTCTGCCCGATGGGTTCTCACCCGGCCCAGCGCCTTCGATCCATCCTCCAGCACAAGAGCAGGATCACCTTGCATTGCGATTCACCCTCTTCTTCTGACCGCTCTAAAACCCTGCCCGGTATTCGCACCCAACACAGTTAGAAGAAGTGGCGCTGCCAGGCCTCTGCAGGGCCGCAACGGCCGGGGGACAGACGGCCTCCGAAGTGAATCCTTACATTTACAGTAGGCTTACACGTGTACCAAAGACGTGGTGTAAAGATAAGGCAACAAGGGCTTCTCATACATACGTATCTATATTGGTGACATATATCTCGGTGTACGGTCAGGCGGTGTACACTCAGGGTATGGTCAGGACAAAGCAAAATGAATACAACGGAGTTCCAGTTCGCACAAGCGGCGACGGAACGGGAACGGCGCCACTCAAGCGTGATACATCACACCTTGGAATGGGTATAAATATTCTGTGTGTATGCTCGATTTCGCTCCTGGCCCTTTGCTTCCAGTCCACTGTCCAATCCTCGTCACCAGTACGGTAAACGCAGCTCCCTGCTCCTCATTTCCTTTGCTAAGTAGCCGTCATTATTGACGCTTTCTCATGCTCTATAGCACCCTCAAGCAACCCAAGACTCTTTCAGCGGTAAGCATTGTTGTGTCTTGAAGACCTATGGACCTCACAGGAGTTACAAATGACATCTAAGTAGCGCTATGTGTATATCTGACGCCATTTCCTGTGACTGCGACTACGACTGCCACATGAACTCGACGAGGTTGCCACCTGCTCCTACTCTCCGCGCCGATGCAAGAAGTGGGGAGAGAATCAATTGTCAATATGCATACACCACAGGTCACACTGGTTGCTTGTCTACAGACATCACGTCCAGTTTGTTTTTTTCAAGTCAGCCGGCCATCTCAGCAACAAACGAGCCGTTTGGAAGCCTGGGGAATCCGGTAGATATACAGCAACCACCTCCTCATGTGGTCGACTACTGGTTTGACCAGCTTGGACTCTCCCTCGACTCTACATCTTCAGAGAATCTCTCGAATGCCAGAAGTTCCTCATTCCAAGTCCCGCTGTTTGGTAGTACCACCTATGTGAGTTAATTCAGACCTGCGTATGCTCTGCGAGGATTTCTGACTGGTTTCCATTAGTTCGCCTCTGGAACCACAACTATGGAGACAAATTCCTTTGAAATTCCTTTGGTTCCCAATGCTGAGCCTCAAGGGTCGTCTGCGCCTCTCCCTTCCCCCACAAATCAAGTCAAGCATCAACCCCGCGGAGTAGCACGCCACCAACCCAGTATTGTCCACGAACGGCAGAAGTCGATCCGGAGAGTCTATGACCAGCCCGGAAAGAAGCCAGCGGTCGAGTACGAGCCCGACCCTATCAAACTTGAAGCATTGTGCCGGCTGCGTGGTGGTACGGAGTTCGCCTGCCAGTGGATTCCCATAGTTTTCAAGGACGGGGTCACCCTGGGAGCTCTCCTTCGTCGCCTCAAGCTTACCGAGATCGAGAATATGGACTTCCTGGGAGGCTTCGAGCCTTTTCTGGCATATCATGGGTTTCTTCAGGTCGCCGAGGACGGGTTTGAGTGCTGCCTTTGCACAGTTGGCAAGAGGGCCTGGTGGAGGAACAAAAAGGACGCAGTGCGCCATTTTCGGAAATTCCACTTTGGGTTGGCTGACCAGTGCATCACTTGGTGCGTCATGTACCGCGCCTTGATGCACCTTTCGAGGTTCTTTAATAGCTTACGCTTCACCCATAGCGGCAAGAGCATTTATTCAACCGGGGAGATGAACAGCCACCGGTGTGCCCCTCCCCAGAACCTAGCCACCCTGGCTACTGCGATGGGACTGGAGGCTAGTTCTGACCGTCCTGTATATAGCTCTCGAAACTGAGTGCGCAAGTGGAAGCGGTGCGGGATCGACATCAGGCTACATGCACCAACAATGCCAACTTTCAATACTGAACAAATCGGATTTTACTGCCTCCTGCGAGGGCAAGAGGTTACTAACCGTGCTCCTGTGTGACAAATTTTCATCATATGTTGCTCTTTGTTTCGTCTGGGTTGTCGAAATGTCCTCCCACTTCTTTGAATTCTACCACGCTAGGCCCTCTGACAGGCAAACCACTTAGCCCAGCACGATTTGTATGGCTTCTACGATTCTACTGGAATGCAACGAGGCGTTTATATTCTCGTTGGAGATATTGGTGAGAAGAATGAAAGGAGGGTACGGTGGGTAGAGCGATGGCGGATATATAAATAACCGCATTCTCCTTCAATCTCTACATAAAACGGAGCGACTTTCTGTGAGTTGTCATTCCGCGATTGCATGTTTGTTTGGTGTGACCCAGCCTTGTCCTGCTCGTATCGCTCAGCCTTTCCAGAATCTCTTCCATTGCTCACTATTTTCACAGATGTGGCATCACTGAAAGCATGGCCGCCTACCTTACTCGCCACCCAAGATTCGGTCCAAATATAACAGTCCACGTTCTCGAGGCGACCGCCATTACAGCGGGGTCTGTATCACTCGTATAATACACTCTACGGTCTCTCATATTTGATCTTCACAGGATTCGATCTTCGCGAAGCCTCGGGAAAAGCTGGCGGCTTCCTCTCAAAGGACTGGCATGGCGGTCCTACAGCCTCTCTGGCCACACTCTACTCCAACCTACACGACCAACTATGCAGATAGTATAGAGGAGATAAGAAATGGGGTACCGTAGCGCCAAGACCGTGCAAGTCACGGTCTCTCGTCAAGGCCCCGGTAAAGCAGTTCCGGAGGTCGATTGAGTTGATGGTACGACATCGCCTCAGTAATATTATCGCCTCAGCTCTGTATTCACTGTACTCTGACGTCATATCACAGCATTATGGCCACGGAAAGTACAACCACCCAAGTGACCCTGCAGAGTCCACCCGGTTTATGATGGACCTTGCTCAAGAAAAAGCGCAAAAGTCACAATAGCGAGTGCAGGATCCCTCGGCCTCGAAGCAGATGTGACATTCAAATGCATGCGAGCAGTGGACAAGAAGGGGCAGACGATCGGAATACCCGCGACAGATATAGTACTCGCAGCTATACCGTGGCCCACAAGGCTTGTAAGTAAGCTACTGGGTAAACGCGCGGGAGCAGCATTGGACATCGAACATAGGTTTGTAACGTCTTTCCCTACGCCCCGATCATTACTTACTACTAGGGTCATGACACAAATAGCGGGTGTTCAGCCCCGGTCATTTTTCGATCCTCAAACCCCATCACCTCGCATGCACTCTGCACCAAACTCACCTTGCCTTCAGGCGAATCAGTCTCTCCTGAACTCTACCCCCGCCCAGATGGCACGATATATATGTGCGGAGATCACACGGACCATTTGTGTGCGCGTTCACTTCCAGTACGAGCCGCGGACGTCACACCCTCGCCACTCGCGGTGAAGAATCAGACGGAGCGCCTCAAGTGGCTCGGTGGGCGAGGCTTCGATGATGTTAAAGTCGAAGTCGAGCAAGCGTGCTTTAGACCTGAGACTCGGCGCGGTAAACCTCTTATTGGTGAGTTGGCTAAAGGAGTCGATATTGCGAGCGGGCATTCAGTATGGGGGATTTGCAACGGACTTGGACGGGGAAGTGTATGGTGCGTACTACCCACTCTTTATTCGATGATGTGCGACTGACTATTGTGCGCAGGCGGAACTCATCCTGGACGGCGCGGTGACTTCTGCAATTATTCGTTCACTTGGACCATGAATGGAAATTAACTGTTTAAGTTCGTTTGGCGATATACGTCAGTCTTGATCGCAAGGAGTGTGTTCTGTCTGACGATATGGCTACATCACCGCAAATTCTCAGATCCAAGGCCTCTCAGGCACTGCGGGTCACAGTTCATGACGAGGCTATAATGGAGAGGAGAGATACATGTTGTGTCGCGTTCCCATCCATCCATTGTCCTCGACCAACTAATTCCCTCCCTTCCTCTCCGTCATCCATCTCGCCCAATGCACTAGCGTGAATCCCTCAGACGTTGACAAGTTCAACGACTGCATGTGACCATCGGGGTTGTTCTGAGATCGTCCTCTTCTCCAGGCAGGTGACGCAATCCACAAATGCACGGCTTCGCATGACCATGCGAATTGACTCACAATGGCCATAACAGTGATCAGGCTGCTGATAACCGTTGTACCCGTTCGTGCACTGAATATTCCGTAAGCAAATGGCACGTCGTGCGTGCGGCAATCCGGAGCATAGCGCAGCCTCTTGCACGGTAGGGTGGACAATGACAATGACGCAAAGTTGATAATGAAGTACTGGATGAGCACCCATGGCTCGCCATGAAAGTGCACACACCGCCATGGTCGACCTGAAGAGGTCCAATGCCAGAGATTCAAGTTGGAGTCCTTTTCCAGAACAGTTCCAGTCCACTGGTAGGCAAACTCAACAAGGAGCACAGACCGATGTGGTTGCTTTGAGGGTTGTGACTCAGTTGCCCCGCAAGATGGAGAAAGCTGCTATGAGAGAAGAGAGTGAGGAGCAGCCAAGTGGCAATTTCGGGGCCCCCTCCCATGGAAGAATAGAGTGGCCGTCAGTTGTGGATGGCGGCATGGTGGGTCTAGTCTCCGTATTCTCGCTGCCGATAGGGAAGGCGCGAAGGATCAGAAGGAGTAGAGCCGGTGTGAAGCAGATACGGTGTACTGCGAGTACCGATAGTACTTGCTAGCAACGGTGGATCGGGATATCGTATGCGCTGGTGGCGAGAAGCTATTGTATGAATGTAGTGGTGCGAAGATGGGCCAGGGTCAAATTAAGGGTTCACCAAAGGGTTTTCTAGATGAAGGATTGTGACACCGTACTATGGAAGTAACCCATGTGCCGATAGGGCAAGAACCCGTTGCACGATTTGAACGGCAGTAAGGCTAAGTAGTGATGATGAGCACATGAGCAGCAAGTGGGTAGGAGAGTGTTGTTCACCTGCGCTTGGTGTGATGCAGATGTGCAGCCAGCAGATGCAAGTCTCTCAGCTAACCAGTAATGGATGCGATTGATAGTACCGCATATAATCGCTTGGTCAAGACTCCCGACCGAACAGTGATCACATTGACCTCTGCTCATGTCTTAAGAGTCTGTCATATCTCCTACTTGATGGACTTCTAATTGGAAAGTGGGACCCCAGACACCCGGCGCCTCTTGACTAGGATGATTACGCCCCCGACAAGCTGTTCAACACGGACCTTGTGGACTTGGAATGGCACAGGGTATGCTCTAGTGATGTACTCACACCCTGCACACTGAGCGGTCGTGGTTGGGTGAATTGAGGCCGATTTCATTGCTTTATTCAATTGGGTGCCTAAGAGGTGTCTGGGGTCCAGCCCATGCAGTGGATTATAAGTGAACGTTGAGCGGCTGTCATCGTCGTGTCTGGGGTCCAGCCCATACAGTGGATTATAAGTGAACGTTGAGCGGCTGTCATCGTCGTGTCTGGGGTCCAGCCCATGCAGTGGATTATAAGTGAACGTTGAGCGGCTGTCATCGTCGACCAAGCAAAAGGAATACAACAGAAGGGCGGGAACGGTGCCACTCAAGCGTGATACATCACACTCTAGAACGGGTATAAAGACTCTGTGTGGATGCTCGATTTCGCTCCCGGGCCCTCGCTTCCAGTCCAGTCTCAATCCTCGTCACCAGTACGGAAAAAGCAGCTCCCTGCTCCTCATTTCCTTTTATATGTAACCACCATTATTGACACTTGTTCATACTCTGCAGCAGCCTCAAGCACCCCAAGACACTTTCAGGCGGTAAGCATTGTTATGTTTTGAAGACCTATCCACCTCACAGGAATCACATATAGCACCTAAGTAGCGCTATGTGTATATGCAACGCCATTCCCTGTGACTGTGACTGCCACATGAACTCGACGAGGTTGCCATCTGCCCCTATTCTCCACGCCGATGCAAGAATTGGGGAGAGAACCGATTGCCAATATTCATACACCGTAGATCACATTGGTTCCTTGTCTACAGATATCACATCCAGTTTGTTTTCTGCAAGACAGCCGGCCATCGCAGCAACAAACGAGCCGTTTGAAATCCTGGGGGATCCAGTGGATATACAACAACCACCTCCCCATGTGATCGATTACTTGTTTGAGCAGCTTGGACTCTCCCTCGACCCTGCACCTCCAGAGAATCCCTCGAATGCAACAAGTTCCTCATTCCAATTCCCGCTATTTGACAGCACCACCTATGTGGGTTATTCGGACTCGTGTATGCTCTGCGAGGGTTCCTGATTGGTTTCCATTAGTACGCCTCTGGAACCACGACTATTGAGACAAGTCCCTTTGAAATCCCTTTGGTTTCCAATGCTGAACCTCAAGGGCCGTCTGCACCTCTCCCTTCCCTCACAAATCATGACAAGCATCGGCGAGCGCAACCCCGCGGAGTAGCGCGCCACCAATCCCGTATTGTCCACGAACGGCAGAAGTCGATCCGGAGAGTCTATGACCAGCCCGGAAAGAAGCCAGCGGCCGAGTATGAGCTCGACCCTATCAAACTTGAAGCATTGTGCCGGCTGCGTGGTGGTACGGAGTTCGCCTGTCAGTGGATTCCCATAGTTTTCAAGGATGGGGTCACCCTGGGAGCTCTCCTTCGTCGCCTCAAGCTTACCGAGATCGAGAATATGGACTTCGTAGGAGGCTTCAAGCCTTTTCTGGCATATCATGGGTTTCTTCAGGTCGCCGAGGATGGGTTTGAGTGCTGCCTTTGCACAGTTGGCAAGAGGGTCTGGTGGAGGAACAAAAAGGACGCAGTGCGCCACTTTCGGAAGTTCCACTTTGGGTTGGCTGAGCTGTGCATCACTTGGTGCGTCATGTATCGCGCCTTGATGCACCTTTCGAGGTTCTCTAATAGCTTACGCTTCACCCATAGCGGCAAGAGCCTTTACTCAACTGGAGAGATGAACAGCCACCGGTGTGCCCCTCCCCAGAACCTAGCCACTCTGGCAACCGCGGTGGGGCTAGAGGCTAGTTCAGACAATCCCGTAGACAGTTCTCGAGACTGAACGGGCAAGTGGAAGCGGTACCGAATCGACGCTTGTTATTAGTTTACGTCGCCAACAGTGCCAACTTTCCTATCTACTCAAAATAAATCGGATTTTCCTGCCTCCTGTGATGGCAAGAGGTCACTAACGGTGCTCCCGTGCGATACATTCACTCCTATGCCCTATATGTTCCCCTTTGTTTTGTCCGGGTTGTAGATATGTCCTCCCACTTGCTCATATTCAACCCAACCTGGCTAGGCTCTCAGGCAAACCACCTAGCCCAGCACGATTTATATGGTGTCTCCAATTTAATGGACTGCTACTGGAATGCAGTAAATAGTGTCTGTAGTGAATATGAGGCGTCTTTATTCTCGTGGAGATATTGGTGAGAAGAACGAAAGTAGAGGGATGGCAGAAATATAGATGACTGCATTTTCCTTCAACCTTTACATGTTCTCGCGTTTCGGAGAGAGTTCCTTGTCATGCCACGACACCAAATTTTTGCATGTTTGTCCAGTCTTGTACGTTGTCCCGGGCCGCTCTATCGTATAATCATCGGGTATCGCCCAGCGTTTCTAGTATCCACTCCCTTGCTCGCTCTTGCACAGATGTGGCATCATCGAAAGCATGGCCGCCTACTGCCTCATTCGCCACCCAAAGTTCGATCCAAATATCAGAGTACATGTTCTTGAGGTGACTGCTGTTGCAGCGGGGTCTGTATCGCTTGTATAATACACTCTGTAGCCCCTCATATTCGGTCTTCACAGGATTTGATCTTCACAAAGCCTCGGGAAAAGCTGGCGGCTTCCTCGCGAAGGACTAGCATGGCGATCCTACAGCCTCTCTGGCCGCACCTTCCTTCAACCTACACGATGAACTGTCCAGGTAGTTTGGAATAAATAAGAAATGGGGTACCGCCATGTCAAGAGCGTGAAAGTCACTGTCTCTGGTCAACGTCCCGGTAAAGCAGTCCAGAGGTCGATTGGGTTGGTGGTGGAACATCTCCTTAGTAATAATATTGCTTTAGCTCTGCATTTACTGTACTCTGACGTCATATCACAGCTTTTTGGGAACGGAAAGTACAAACCGCCCAAGTAACCCCGGCAGAGTTCACCCGGTTAATGATGGACCTTGCTCAAGAAGAAGGTGTAAGGCCCACAGTAGCGAGTGCATAATCCTTCGAGCTCGAAGCAGATGATATGACTCCCAGAAGCGTGCGAGCGTTGGACGAAAAGGGGGAGGTGATTGAGATACCCGCGACTGGTATAGTACTCACAGCTGGACGGTGGACCACAAGGCTTGCAAGTAAGCTACTGGGTAAACGCGTGGGAGCAGCATTTGACATCGAACCTAGGTTTGTCACGCCTTTTCCTGCATCTCGATCATTACTTACTACGTGAGTCACGCCACAAATAGCGGTTGCTCAACATTTGTCATTTTTCGACCCTCAATCCATTACCTCGCATGCTCTCATGACCGGACTCACCCGGCCTTCGGGTGAATCGGTCTCTCCTGAACTCTACCCCGCTAAGATGGCATGATATATATGTGCTGAGATCACACGAACCCTTGCGTGCGCATTCACGTCCGGCACGACCGGCAGATGTCACGTCCTCGCTGCACGTGGTTAAGAATCAGACGGAGCGCCCTGGTCAACGTCGCTGTAAAGCAGTTCCGGAGGTCAATTGAGTTGATGGTACAACATCCCCTCAGTAGTAATATCTGTATTTCCTGTACTCTGACGTCATAACACAGCTTTTTGGGCACAGAAAGTACAACTGCCCAAGTAACCCCTGCAGAGTTCACCCAATCTATAATGTACTTTGCTCAAGAGAGAGGTGCAGAATTCACAATAGTGAGTGCAGGATCCCTCGAGCTCGAAGCAGATGTGACATTCAGATGCGTGCGAGAAGGGGAGACGATCGAAATACCCGCGACAGATATAGTACTCGCAGCTGGACCGTGGACGACAAGGCTTACAAGTAAGCTATTGGGTAAACGCGCAGGAGCAGCATTGGACATCGAACCTAGGTTTGTAACGCCTTTCCCTACGCCTCGGTCATTACTCACTACTAGAGTCATGACACAAATAGCAGGTGTTCAACCTTGGTCATTTTCGACCCTCAATCCCCGTCACCTTGCATGCTCTCTTTACCAAACTCACCTTGCCTTCAGGCGAATCGGTCTCTCTTGAACTCTACCCCCGCCCAGATGGCACGGCATATATATGCGGAGATCACACGGACCTCTTGCGTGCGCGTTCACGTCCAGTACGAGCCGTGGCGATCACACCCTCGTCGCACGCAGTGAAGAATCAGGAGGAGCGCCCCAAGTGGCTCGGTGGGCGAGGTTTCGATGACGTTAAAGTCGAAGTCGAGCAAGTGTGCTTTAGACGCGAGAGTCGGCGCGGTAAACCTATTATTGGCGAGTTGGTTAAAGGGGTCTGGATTGCGAGCGGGCATTCGGTTTGGGGATTTGCAACGGACCTGGGACGGGGATTTGCATGGTACGTAACACCCACTCGTTATTTGATAATGTGCCACTGACTATTGTGCGCAGGCGGAACTCATCCTGGACGGCACGGTCACTTCCGCAAATATTCGTTCACTTGGACCACGACTGGAAGTCGACTGTTTAAATTTGCTTCGTTATATACATCAGTCTTGATCGCAAGGAGTGTGTTCGGTCTGTCGATGCGCCACACCACCTCAACCCTCGGATCCAAGGCCTCTCAGGCCCTGTGAGGCATAGTAAAAGGGTCCCCTCGGTCTGCCTACTCAGATTTCAAAATGCTCAGGATCGGCCCTGCGCGTAAATTGAGCACTGCTCAGAACGCCAACCGTCATGGCGACTCCCTTGTGTGCTCACCAGCTTGCGCCAGGCGTTTGAGGCTACAATGAGGATTCTTTGTGAGTGTCCACAAGCCCTCGTTCTCATTGCGCTCAATTGGCATGTGAGGGTACCCTGAGCGCATTGAGCGGCGCTTCACCCTTCAACCTGATCGCCCATGATTGTAGGAGGAGAAAAGGAAGGCCGGAGTCGGGGTCGAACCTGGCAATCCCTAATTCTAGAAAGGTGCGTTGCCACTAGGCTACCCAGCCGGCAAGTGGCGGAGTCACCAACTCCAACACTGCGGGGCCACAGTTCATGACGAGGCCATAATGGAGAGGAGTGGCGCATATTGTGTCGTGTCATTGTCCTCGGCCAACTAATCCCTCCCTCCCTTGCCGTTATCCATCTCGGTCAATGCACTAGCGTGGATTTTCTCAGACGGTAACGAGTTCGACGGCTGCACGTAACCATCAGGGTCGTTCTGAGATCGTCCTCTCCGGGTGACGCAATCCACAAATGCACGGCTTCGGATGACCAAGCGAATTGACTCACACTGACGATAACAGTGAACCCACTGCTGAGAACGCTTATGCCCGTTCGTGCACTGGATATTTCGTGAGCAAGTGACACGTCGTGCGTGTGGGGTTCCCACTGCGAACATTATCAACCATACTTATCCGCTGAAATCCGGAGCATGGCGTAGCCTCTTTCACGGTAGGGTGGACAATGACAATGATGCAAAGTTGATAATGAAGTACTGGATGAGCACCCATGGCTCGCCATGAAAGTGCACACACCGCCATGGTCGATCTGAAGAGGACCAATGCCAGAGATTCAAGTCGGAGTTCTTTTCCCAGTAATGGATGCGATTGATAGCACCGCAAGTAATCGCTTGGTCAAGACTCCCGACCGAACAGTGATCACATTGACCACTGCTCATGTCTCAAGAGTCGGTCTACCTGCCCAACTTGTTGGAAAGTCGGACCCCAGACACCCAGTGCCTCTTGACTGCGATGACTACACCCCCGACAAGCTCTTCACCACGGACCTTGTGAACTTGGAATGGCACAGGGTATGCCCTGGCGATGCACTCACACCCTGCACACCGAGCAGTCGTGGTTGGGTGAATCGAGGTTGATTTATTGCTTTATTCAATTGTGTGCCGACGTCCGAACTCTGTTGCAAGTTCCTGTCAGTCAGGAACATGTCAGGGGGACTGGATCCAACGCCCGAAGAGGTGTCTGGGGTCTAGTCCCACGCCGTGTAGAAGACAAAGCAAGTTATGTTCCTGTAGGCGGAACGTCCCGTTGACGACAAAGCAAGTGATTTTCCTGTACCGACCGTATGTTAACGACAAAGCCAAAGAAATACAACTGAGTTTGACTCTGCAAGGCGGGGACGGCGCCACTCAAGCGTGATACATCACACTCTAGAATGGCTATAAAGACTCTGTGTGGATGCTCGATTTCGCTCCCGGGCCCTCGCTTCTAGTCCGGTCTCAATCCGCGTCACCAGTACGGAAAAAGCAGCTCCCTGCTCCTCATTTCCTTTTATATGTAACCATCATTATTGACACTTGTTCATACTCTGTAGCAGCCTCAAGCACCCCAAGACGCTTTCAGGCGGTAATCATTGTTGTGTTTTGAAGACCTACCCACCTCACAGGAATCACATATAGCACCTAAGTAGCGCTATGTGTATATGCAACGCCATTTCCTTTGACTGCGACTGCCACATGAACTCGACGAGGTTGCCATCTGCCCCTATTCTCCACGCCGATGCAAGAATTGGGGAGAGAACTGATTGTCAATATACATACACCGCAGATCACACTGGTTCCTTGTCTACAGATATCACATCCAGTTTGCTTTTTGCAAGACAGCCGGCCATCGCAGTAACAAACGAGCCGTTTGAAATCCTGGGGGATCCAGTGGATATACAACAACCACCTCCCCATGTGGTCGATCACTTGTTTGAGCAGCTTGGACTCTCCCTCGACCCTGCACCTCCAGAGAATCTCTCGAATGCAACAAGTTCCTCATTCCAATCCCCGCTATTTGATAGCACCACCTATGTGGGTTATTCGGACTTGTGTATGCTCTGCGAGGATTTCTGATTGGTTTCCATTAGTCCGCCTCTGGAACCACAACTATTGAGACAAGTCCCTTTGAAATTCCTTTGGTTTCCAATGCTGAACCTCAAGTGTCGTCTGCGCCCCTCCCTTCCCTCACAAATCATGTCATGCTTCGGCGAGCGCAACCCCTCGGAGTAGCGCGCCACCAACCCCGTATTGTCCACGAACGGCAGAAGTCGATCCGGAAAGTCTATGACCAGCCGGGAAAGAAGCCAGCGGTCGAGTACGAACCTGACCCTCTCAAGCTGGAAGCATTGTGCTGGCTGCGTGGCGGTACGGAATCCGCCTGCCGGTGGATTCCCATAGTTTTCAAGGATGGAGTCACTCTGGAAGCTCTCCTTCGTCGCCTCAAGCTCACCGAGATCGAGAATATGGACTTCCTAGGAGGCTTCGAGCCTTTTCGGGCATATCATGGGTTCCTTCAGGTCGCCGAGGATGGGGTTGAGTGCTGCCTTTGCGCAGTTGGCAAGAGGGTCTGGTGGAGGAACAAGAAGGATGCAGTGCGCCATTTTCGGAAATTCCACTTTGGGTTGGCTGTGCAGTGCATCACTTGGTACGTCATGTATCGTGCCTTGATGTTCTCTAAATAGCTGACCCTTCTCCCTTCTCCCATAGCGGCAAGAGTATTTATTCAACCGCCGAGATGAACAGCCACCGATGTGCCCCTCCACAGAACCCAGCCACTCTGGCTACTGCGATGTGACCGGAGGCTAGCTTCGACATTCCCGTAAACGGCCCTCGGAACTGAATGGGCAAGTGTAACCTGTACCAGATCGACACTTGTCATTAGACTACGTCGCCAACGAGTGCTAACATTCAATACTGAACAAATCGGATTTTCCTACCTCCTGCGAGGGCAAGAGGTTACTAACCTTGCTTCCATGTGATTACTATGTCTATGCGCTTTTTGTTTGTATGCATATGTTGCTCTTTGTTTTCTGGGTTGTAGATTGGCCTCTCCCACCTGTTCATATTCTGCCAGGCTCTCAGGCAAACCACCTCGCCCAGCACGATTTGTGTGCCTTCTCCGATTTCACGGACTGCTACTGGAATGCAGTAAACAGTGTCTTTAGTGAATATGACTTGCCTCGACGTCAGAAAGCTGGCTCTCTCATTTCCTTGGCCAGGCATACTGTATCGGAAGGGCACTATTTCTAAATATCTGTAGTCAGGTGTGCTTGTGACCATCCTACTTGAACGCCTTTGCTGGTTGACCCCCGGGCCAGAACTGGTTCTCAACATGGAAGCGGCCTAGAGAGCACCTCGGGTGAGAGACTGCGTTGATTGCTGCTGGCCATCTGCACTGTATCTGTGTACGAGGGTGTCGATGGTCGTTGATAGCGGGTGCATCCCAATTTGTGTGAACGATTGCCCCAGTTCTGGACTGATCTGATTAAAGCCCTGTAGAACGTTGATCAATGGGAAGCCCGGCATATTGAATGAGATGACGTACGCCGAAGAGACGGGTGAGCGAGGTTTCCAAGCCGCCAGGACCCCCAGATGGGATCAGAGCACATAGGCGGCGTTCAAATATGGCGGCTAATTTATTTATCAACGGTGGTGCCTGGTAGGGAATAGGGGCGTCTGTCTCGGGTCCCGGTCCGCGACTTTGAACCGCCACCACTGAAGGTACATAATGGATGCGCAGCCAGCTTACGATGACGATCACAAAAGTGGACACCCTGTACGCAGTTAATATTAGCATTTATAAGTGGCAGAAGTGGGTCCTTACCTTCACTATCACGGTGGTACATGGGATTGAAGCCGTCATCGACCAAGGGAAACAAGGCAAAGACCATGCCATCAAACACAATTTCACAGAGCATAGGGAGGGCATGGTTTCACTCCGAGCAACGGGCCTTTCTGGAAGCGATACGTCGGACATAACCCTCTATCATCGGTGGTGGTGACACAGTTGGAGGAATCTCAGAATAAGACGATCAACGTAATCCTTGGTGCGCAATTGCACAGAAGGGGGTTGACTCAAAGAATGGTGATTTACTTGCGTTACTTCACGCTCGCTGGGCATGCTGTAGGTGCATTGCATGGAATCCACAGGTGCACTCCTTTACACGAAGAATTGCTTTGTAGATTCCATTCATCTCGGGGCAGGCGCTCAGTTTCCATTCAAGCTAGGTGTGTCGCGGGGGCAGAGCCAAAGCTACGGCGGCTTCTTGACATAAGGATAAGAGGTCATGTCCAGCATCAGGACCTTCACTGGGTTCAAAATGCAGAAGGGCAACGACCATTGCCATGGATCTCCGCAAATGTGAGATACCCACACCAACCAGAATGTCCCAATAACCTCACGGATCACCCTCTCACCGGCACTACGAGTAGTGAGCTAGCTACATTTCGTACAACTAAAGGACGTAGCGACTGCTGATTTGAAAGAACGGCGAATAGAAACCCTAAAGAGTTCCTCTGACAACCTTGTCAATACTTTCCGCAACGTATCGAACATTGTGCGAGTTGAGGCCTGCCATGGAGATACGGCCATTGCTGGTAAGGTAGATATGTGCCTTTTCAGTGAGCGCGCGGG
>Ga0307515_10002962_pt1 | contig 36010 bp, 29 predicted proteins | sample 17_EM_MG_FD_194513 | JGI IMG/M metagenome (GOLD analysis project Ga0307515, IMG submission 194513) | Populus trichocarpa ectomycorrhiza microbial communities from riparian zone in the Pacific Northwest, United States - 17_EM | ecosystem: Host-associated > Plants > Roots > Unclassified | place... | reverse complement strand
TCGCCCACCCTGCAAGTTCTGGTGGCATTATAGCCGTGCACTTACTATTTTCCCAGGATATTACTATAATGTCATCAAAACTTGCAGGGTGGGCGAGTGGCCCGCTCAGGTTGCCCCCTTGTAGGATAGCACAATAGTTTTATGCTGATCGGTCAAAGCTGTAGTGCCCCACGGAGCCTTAGAGGGGACCGTGGGGAGTTGTCGAGGCTTCATGGACCATGCTCGGCCCTTGCAATTTTCTGCTCCGGTCCTCGGTCAAACTTTTTCTATTTCATTTTTTTCGGGCCCTGGCTTCTCGCTTCTGTAATTAGCGCCTTGGCGCCTCCTACAAATACCCGTCGCACTCGCCCTTCTCTCTTTTTTTTCTTCAGTCGACTTTGTGAGTTCTACCCGTACCTCAATACTTTCCCCTGTCTACATTTGCTGACTGCTGCTCCCATAGACTTCATAGAATCACTTCTATAGTAAACGTCCTCTTCTGAGTCTCCTACAAGAGCCACAGAATCTCCAACCTGGCTGATGAGCTTTATCCTCGATGTCCCAGAGTGATACCTTATACTCTTGCTTCGGCGAGAGTGGTGATGATCTCTACCCAGCTCAGATCCTGACTTCGGTCGGTCTGACTGGGAGGACGTTGGGTGAAACCTGACAGGCTGTTGGTAATAAACAATTGTTTGTGTGAGCATCTGGTAGTACTGGAGGGGGGATTGGATGGCCGGCTTGTCTATGACTGTAGTTATAATATTTGATAATTTGCCTGATCCTTTTCATGCTCGCTGGTGCTGTGATTGACGATAGAATGTTATGTGAGATTGTGTTTAACAACTTTGCCCACTCTTCATAGTTACCCGCCATACTGATAAAGTGTACCCTTCCAACGCCATATTGTGCTTCAAAGATGACATGATTTTTGCGCGCTGATTCTTGTGTTGGTCTTATTTAATAGTGCGGATGAGTCTTGGCGCAGCATGCTTGTATTCCCGAAGTTCTCTTTGGCAGGCTTCAGATCTATATCGGTAGCTAAGGTTCAAGCCAATTCAAAGACACCAGCTAGCCCAGTGCGCAGCTATCGAGGTTCTGATGCCATTTCCCTTCAAAACTACGTTACCTATGCTTTGGAGGGGACATTTTCCTGACCTGCTTCTATGTTGACAACGCCTGCAATCCGTCTGTCTCACAGATGTAGCAATCTACCTCCATTCCCATCCTACGTGTTTTCCACGAGCATTATGTCTTACTCAACGGCACTTCGCAACTGTTTCTATCGCCTACCAGTGTCTTACCCAACAGCCCATCAGTAGACAGACGTCGCTCCAATCCACAAGCCCAAGACAGCTACAGAACGACAACGTGAAGTCCTGACAAACTCGCAATCCCAAAACAAAGCTACCAAACAACCATATAAAGCCTTGAAAAGTCCTTACGCTTCGGGTGGACATTAATTAGTTCGATGAATTGGTGTAACTCAGATTTCCAAGATCCAGATTCACACTATCCTCGAAACCGCTAGAGACGCATTGCAGACCGGAACAAAGCCAAGCAGCAAATTCAATTGCTTCAGCAGAACATAGCTGCTGCTGGTGATGATGCCGATCGGTTGTTCTTAAGATTCAAGTCGACTATTTGTGAAGAAGAATTACACTTCCTGGAAAAAAAACAACCTTTCGACGTCGTGGATGAAGATCTATCTCAGCTCAGGGCAATATTGAGGAAGGCCCCCACTCAAAAGCTTTATTTGATCTGCGAGTCTGTGCAGCTTCTTGCTAAGGATTTCCGGAAATATCGTAAAGTCACAAGACTTTTCTGACTCCAAACTCACCGTAATGACAGGCTCTTCCGACAGAAAGTGATTTCTGCAAGTATTCCATCCATCATGTTCGCCGACTCTATCAATGGCTGTGCATCAACAATTAACTTACTTGAAGCAAGTACAAGAGATACTGCTGTAGCGCAAATGCGCATAGCACCACGTTCACCGCTTCAAACAAGATTCACGGGCATTGACTACCTTCAAAAATGAGACTATCAACATATTTATGGCGAGAAACCGAACAAAAGATTCACGCATGTGGCTACATGATTCGCTCTTCCCCATAGTTTATGTTCTTGCGAAATCTCGCGATACCCGGAGAAGTATCAGCTCTTTCATGCAGCAAATAGCCAGGAATAAATACATGGCACTACCATGGTGTTTAATTCGGATTTTAGACCATTTCCGGGAGGGATTTGCTTTGTCTGTACTCTGGATTTCTGACTGCACGAGAATCTTGCTGCGTCATAGAATCTCAAAGCTCTCAGAAAAAGAGCTCACAGCTGAGATCGCATCTGCGAAAGAATACATGCTGAAATGGGAAAAATTAATGGAAATGCCATGCAAATGAACAACATAAATGACGATCCGATCGCAGCCATGCTTACGAACATGGCACCAAGAAGGACCAGAAAGGAAAGGTGGATTGTATGAGAGTTGCTTGCAGAATTGTAGCTTCGGCCCAGGAGTGAACGCGCATCATTCCACCTTCGGAATATCTTACCGAGCATGTCGACCACCGTGTTCTATTCTAACCACCATATTTGAGATCACCGCCTACAGTGGATGGGCTGCTCCCATCAGACCAGCCTACCAAGCAGTCGTCAAACCTACTCCTATCGCCCCAATTCTATCCCTCCTTTAAGCTAGCTACGGATATCGGAGTTAAGTTTTATAAGCCTAGTGTCAATTGTTCAGCACGGGAATGCGCCTTTATTCCGGGTCGCAAACGTACACTCGTACCTGAGACTTCACTATCACTGAGGTGGCGGACGCGGCCTTGGGCTTTTATCTTCGGTAACGTCTGTTGATATTGCGGCCTTCATATGGATAAATCTACCTTCCTGGGTCGGTGTATTGGTAGCGTTCTCCATGATAGGGCTTATATTGGATTTAACCAGATATGGCATAGGATATGATATCAAGCCTGACCCGAAGATACTAGAGAAGGAAGAGTTTAGGGTTCCTCTTACGATATGGCTGCAACCTAGAAAAGTACTGTGAACGTGCGATGTAGAAGCATACTGTGATACCGGCTGAAATCTTGCGGCCGGCCCCGTCAAACGCATAGTTGTACTGGAGATAGGAATCAAACTCATCAAGACTAAGACTCTATGAATTTTCTACGCTTTGGTTTTTCAACCTATGATATGAAGACTGGTAAATTATCACGAGGGTCCATAAGCACGGTAGTGTGTACGACGAACCTATATGCCAGTAACGTCTCAGGAAGCGCCGGTGTATGCCCCTCAACTCATCAATAGTAATGCATACCTGGTTGTGCCGAGTAAGATGTTGGAGATCGGGATGCAGTGCTAGCGGATGGATATGAGGAGTTTCAGGACGGAGGATTACCATAATTAGGAGAGCCGACGCATGGGAGTGTAGGAAGAATTAGATTCATAAAGGGTCAGACGCTGAAATAGTTTAATCTACGGAGTTCCAGGATGCTTCATAGCATGGTCTAGTTCCGTTAAGCTCTTAGTCTTCTTCAAGTCATAGCCACCGTAGATGCTTCTCGTTCAGCCTAGTTGATGTTCTCTGCCACCAGGCTTTTGGGTTGCAAATCGCAGTCCGTTCAACACCATCCATACTTCTCATTCCCGACCCAATCGATAGACTCTGCGACTAGCCCTTTGTGCGGCGGGTGCCACTTTAAACTGGCAATACTTTCTTCATCTCTGTTCACCACTGCAGTATTAGGATCCAATCGCTGAGCAGCAGACACCATTACTGAAGTAGGGTTCCAAGTCCCTATCTCAGCCATATTCCATTCTTGAGCCTCACGCTGCGCCATTAGCAGTAGAGAAACGATGGCGGATTCGTGGTACGAAGACCGCCCGTCACCATTTTGTTGGTGGCTTTTTCCTGATCCATTAATGTGATTCCCACCTGAGCCTTTCCAGCTTGAAAGGCCCTCGTCTTCAATCACCAACCGAAGCACATGCAGCGTGTTGCCTTTGCTCTCTTTGGGGTCGTTGTTGTACCACATTCTTGTCCAGTAGCACCAGACACGTTTACCTTTCTCGGACCCGACAATTGCACCTTTCACTTTCGGCGCCTTGCCGTGCAGTTCCTTACCGACATAGTCCTCTCGAGCGTGGTGCCACCGAATGGTGTCCACATTAGGAATTAGAGCGACGGCCGTGTTGCTATCCGCCGGCCGTGCCTCCAGGCTCTTCCGGAGCATTGCCTCATCGATCTTGCACAACTCTCCAAGATCGCCTTCATACAATGGTTGAGCAGTTGGCAAGTCCTTGGTATCTACGATTCTCGAGGTTTTTGCAGGCACGGATATGTGGGAAGAATTGAAAGGCTCCCATCCATGTGCGGCATAGAATTTCTTGCTGGCGTCAGATTCTTGAAAATATCACCCACCTTCACTTGTTTAGTATACTTACCTTCCCGATATCAGAGAACAGCACGGAGAATAGACATTCCTTTCCTTCGGTTTGCCACGTGCGCAGTGCTTCACCAAGTTCTTGCATCATCCGTGCAGTGTAACCCCTCCGCCTTAATTGCGGAGGGCAGAACACACTCCCGATTCCATGAGTAATGGTCTCTTCCACTTTCCCGTTTCGTGCGACCAAGGCTTTCTTTCGGTATGTCTCACAGCCAGACAGTACAAGACGATCATTTGCGGCTGTGTCAATTAGAACCCAGTACGTCAGACCGCCGTCTTTGGTCAGGTTTTGACTGGCAAGAATCTCTTCACGACGAAGATACAATTCGAGAGAGAGGGCCCCTCTCCAGGCAGCGCCGTTCTGCTTGAACTGAGCAGTCTTCTCTTTTTCGGTTGGGTGAGCTAAAGCAAGGGTTGGCAAGTTGCTGTCTGGTAAGTTGAGAGGAGCGGATGCCATGATTACGGAAGTGGGATATTAGGATATGTAGCAGTAAGATGCTTCGATAAAAAGGGTTTGGTATTGTTCTGGGATGTAGATGAAAGTGTCGAGTTTCTTACGGAATGGATTCGATTTGTCACCGTAATGGCTTCAACGACCTTTATATACCTGCCCTCTGGTTCCCACTAAATACTTGTACGAGGGTTTGTATATCGACGGCCCGATGTAATCCGGCGGAAAGCGAGCCGTTCGTCACGCGTTTGCGTCAAGTAAGGTCATGCGCAAGGCAGGCTGTAATAAATGCTTGGATCGATCGGTGAGCCTAATGCTGACATAGTGCAGCACCGTCTCTGTTCGCAGTTTCGCGGCGAAGTTAACTGAGACCAGACCTGAGCTTCGAGTCTGATCTAGACGCCTGGCGGCCCTTGTTGAACTACTGGTCGCGCCACTAAGCATTGCGGGTTTCCGGATTGGGGAAGGTGCTAGGGGGCGTGGTGGGGACGTCGGCCTTTCCTCGCAGTGATGATTGAAGGCTAGGTCATTCTGCGAAAGACGGAAACAACTCATTCACACCTACCTACCACCTACTCCTTGAATGCTTTCACGCTTTACCTCTCGTTGCGGCCTTAGCCATCGCACCATTCATTCGTTATTTGTAGATTGCCAGCAATGTTCCGCCTGCCCTTGACTGGGGGGACATCACGCCAGGGCATCAACTAGAGCCGTGAGCATCAAGGACGATTGATTTAAAGTCTAGAACACTACGTGGCCTTCACTTCCACCCCAAGCTGTTCGGGGTAGTCTTTGTACTCATGCTCTGCACTTGTAATACTCACTCGCTATACCCTTCTACCTCTGTCAACGAGCTTCAGTCGGCGCTTCCTAAGACATCCTTCTTCTCCGCATCCCTGCGCATTATGCTGCAATAGTCCCTTACGCATATTCTAGACCGCACTTCTAAACAAAACACCAAATTTCAACCTTCAACCTTTTGATCTGGACCGAACAATGCCCGATCATGTGACCACTGGGTCTACGGAGATTATTGTTCTGACCGATAGCGAGAGCGACGATGAAGACGACATCACCCTTAGACACACCCCTATGGAGGATCCCTACCATCCTGATGATCTCTATGATTTTGATGCGGACTGGGCTTTTGCCTTTAACGACCCCGAGGTAAACTTTCCAGATCCGGAGCCCGCATTTAGTCCAATGCCGGAGGTTTTCACCGAGCAGCAATGTCTCCAGAAGGTGTTAGACATATTCCCGGACATTGCACACGACTATGTCCTCAAGCTTTTCAAAGACGGTTCCCAGGAATGCATAACCGGTTCAGCATGGTGTGACAGGCTCATCGTTCAAATCCTTGACTCTGGTGCGTATCCTAAGGAGAGGGATCGTCGGCAAGAACTCAAGCGTAAGAGGAGGGACAGCCAAGAGGAAGATGGGATTGCAGAGTTTGAGAAGGCGGATCGGGAGAATGCTGGCCACGCATACTTTCTGCAAGCGTAAGTCCGATCTGTCTTGGATTATTTCGTTTGCTCTAGCTATACGAATACTTCATTGTATTGAGATGTGTCTCATTCACGATGACACCGTGTTTCGCGCGCAAGAGCAGAGCCGCCGACCTTTTTACCCCTTACTTCAACAACCTTTTTGGCTATCATGACTCCTGAACGTTCCACTACGAAGTCTCTCATCGCCTCATCAAAAACAGACGTCAAAACGACATACTGACATTCGCTTACCCAACACAGTGCCAAAATTCTGGGAGAAGAGTTCCCCGATATCCCCGTGAAACACATCCAAGCGATACTGAGAGCCGACACTACTCTCTTTAAAGCATTTCACACTCTTGACACCCAGTTAAGAAACTACGATCCCGCAAAAGAAAACCCATTTTCTAAAGTCAGAAGTCGCACCAAGCGAACACTAACGAAGACGCCTGCGGATATGACCAAAGACCACCTTCTTACTGATCTATGGAAGGAAGTCCAGGCCGCAAAGAAAAAGCGGGAAAAAGAAGATGGTCGGTTCCTCTTTCTCTTGTCCTTGTTTCACCACAACCAGCGCGGTTTTAGGTCGCCTTATACTTTTTCTACTATGAGTTAAACTCCAAGTGCTAACCCCTGATTTACTAGCTAAACGCAAGAAAGAGGCTCAAAAGGCGATGTCGGAAGCGCAAAATCTTAAACAAGCTCAGAAGAATAAAACTATGACTCAATGGTGAGTCCCAAGCTATGACGGAAATAATGCTCTGGCATTATCTTTGTGAATTAACATGCCTTCAACAACACTTGGCAGGATTTTTGGAGATGAAGGCTAATCTAGTTGTAGTGGCTGTTGCTTTGACGACTATCCCGCTAACAGAATGACGTACTGCAATGGCCCCACGGCTCATTTCTTCTGTTGGGACTGTGCTCGCCGGTATATCGAGACTCAGATCGGCATGTCCAAATGCCGGCCCGACTGCATGTCCCAAGATGGGTGTGACGCCGGATTCACCCGCCATCAGCTCCAGATTTTTCTTGACCCCAAGACATTTGATCGGCTAGAGCGTATGCAGCAACAGGAAGATATTAGACTTGCTGGGATTGAGAATCTTGATGAATGTCCCTTCTGCGACTTCAAGGCCGAATGTCCGCCTGTGTCGGAAGATAGGGAGTTTCGGTGCCGCAACCCGGATTGCGAGAAAGTTAGCTGTAGACTTTGTCAAGCGGAAACTCACATCCCACTATCTTGTGAGGAGTTTGCAAAAGAGAATAAACTTAACGTACGGCATGCAGTCGAGGAGGCCATGACGGAGGCGTTGGTAAGGAAGTGCAAGTATGCGACCACCGTTCTGAAGGGATACCATCTATAACTATTATGCTGACGGTAATAGTAAATGTTCACACCCTTTCGTCAAGGAATTTGGCTGCAATAAAATGACCTGCTCGCATTGCAGGAACACGCAGTGGTATGTTTCAACTTCACCTCCCCTCCCAATCACAACTCTTCCCCCCAGTATCTAAAAATCTACAGCTACGTCTGCTCCACCAACGTGCAAAACTACGACCACTTCTCCAGCGGACGCTGCCCCCTGCATGACAATACGGAAGCGCGCCATGACGAAGAAGTCAAGAAAGCCGAAACGGCTGCCCTCGCCAAAGTCCGCGCCGAGAACCCCGACCTCACAGACGACGACCTGAAGATCAAAGTCTCGGAGACAGTCAAGCGCACCGAGCAGCGCCGCGCGCAGCGCGCACAAGCCGAGCAGCACCCGCTGGCTGGCATCGCGGTCCTGGGCGGCCCTCCCCCACCGCCACCGCAAGGGATTCACATGCAGCCGATGCAGCAGGTACACATGCAGCCGATGCCGCAGATGGCCGTCGCGATGGCAATGGGCCAGCCGCAAGGTGGTGGTGGTGGGGGAGAAGGAGGAGAAGGAGGAGACCAGCCCGCCTTCTTCGCCGGCGCGGGCGCGGGCGCGCCCGTGTATCATCACTACCACCAGCATCCACACCAGCGCCCACACCAGCACCCACACCAGCACGCACATCCGCACGCACATCCACGCACACATCCGCTCCCAAATCCGCACGCACATCCGCACGCACATCCGCCACACCTCCACCTGCACCCGCAGCAACAAATGCAGCTGCAGCTGCAGAACATCCAGCCGCCGTACGTCCCCGCCCCGAATTACCATTTCCAACCAGCAGCTCCAGGCTTCGAGCCTCCGCGCGGCTTCCAGGCCATCGGCGGCCCGCTCGGCGGATTCCAGCCTGTCGCGCTGCCTGGTCCGTATCATCCGCCGCCGCAGCAGCTGCAGCAACAGCAGCAACAGCAGCAACAGGACCCGATGCAGCAGGTTTTTCCGGTGCAGCAGCAGCATCAGCAGGTGTACCAGCCGCGGGTCGTGCCGGTGGAGGCGCGGACCGAGGAGACGATGAGGCAGGCGAGGCGGGAGGTGAGGAGGCGGCGGTATGAGGGGGAGGGGGGCATGGGGTATTACTGAGGGAGTTTGTTATTGACAAGACGAGACGAGACACGATTTATGACTAGCTACCTATGGGTGGGGTGAGAGGGCCTTCTCCCCGCCCCACCCCGATTTGGCTCCGATTTATTTATTCATTTCTCTTTGGCATTTTGGCGTTTGCATCGTATGTGTACCTGATAGCGTGGCACTGGGTTGGCGTTTTTTCGGCATCTGGATCTTAAATTTTTGTACGTGTGCTTTGGGACTGGCATTTGGGTTGAAGGGGTCTTAGCATGGGCGTTGGGTACAGCGGAAGCTTTTATATTGCTGCGGTTGCAGATTGGGAGGGAGCGAAGGAGAGAGAGAGAGTGAGGTGTTGGGGATGGGGGGATGCTTGAAAGCTGGATTTTGCTCGGCGGGTTGAGGGGAGGAGAAAGGGGTGCCCCGGGGGTTGAGTCGACGGATGCTTTTGATACCCTTATACTTTAGCATTTTATGAAATATAAAAGATAGCTTTCACGACGATCATATGAAGAACTTTTTTTTTACTAATTTAATGCTATTTTAAGTGTATCTTTTCGTCCCCGGAACCAATTTGTGGCTCTTTGGGGCGGCTCTGAGCTTTCCGTACCGTTGGCAGAGGTGGAAGGGAATCATGTCTGTGCCCGTCCTACTTTGCGGGAGCGCCTGGGTGTGACAGAGAGAGCTATCTCATGGAACCTAAGTGCTATCAACTTCGGGAAAATGCCTTGAGACCACATGTGGCTGGCATGGGAGGACCCCAGCAATTGCATTAGCCCTCGGCTGATACCACGAGAGCTGAGCGTCGGCGGCATATCCGCTCTACTGAAGTTATGCGGACCACATTTCCCATTCCTAAGTGGCAGAGCTTGATCCTCCGTTGTCATCTGCAGCGTTTGGTGCCGGGTGCCTGTAATTACAGGTCTGCACGCTCTCCCACTGCCCTCTCATCCCCCCGAACTCTCCACACTCCCACTCCCCTGTGCTTGCATCTCGAACTTCGCCTTCCCCTCCTCAACCCACATCTCGAACCTCAACACACCCGCCTCGACCGCACGAATAGGCGTCGTGCGCGCACCGCCCAGATCCGCCCCCTCCGCAGGCCCGCTGCTGTTGCTGCTGCTGTTGCTCCGCCCATTTTCGTCCGTCTCCGCACCCGCGCTCCCGCCAGCCGCCGACCCCGCTTCTGCTCCCCGCGTCTTCTGCAGCGACGGCTGCACCGGGATCCACGGCTGCGGGTGCCCGACGGGCGGGTCCGCGTCGTCCTTCAGCTCCAGCGCGAGCGAGAAGGAGCAGTGCGGCGGGAGCGGCGCCAAGCGGCCGCAGCGCGTTGTCAGCTGGATGAGCGCGGCGCGGAACTGCTCGGCGAGGTCGACGGGGGTGTCAGCATCAAGGGGCTTGGGTTTCGTCTTGGTCTTTCCTTTTGTCTGGTCGGGCGCGGGCGCGGGCGCGGGCGCAGGCTCGGCGGGAGCGAAGACGATGTCGGTCTCCCAGTCCTGCTTTGGCACGGCGGGGAAGCGCGACACGTCGATTAGGTGGCGCTCGAGCACTTTCGTGGCGCCGGATGGGGAGGATGGGGGCAGGTGGTATATCACGACGGCGATGCGGGCGACGGTGCCGGCGAGCAGCTCGGTGCGCACGGCGGAGACGGCGTCGGTGATCCAGGTGCAGAGGGTGGGATGGCGCGATTGAAAGATGGGCGTGTTGTGGAAGCGCGCGGTGAGGAAGGTGGCGCGCGGGTAGAGGTCGCGGAGGGCGAGGAGGGTGTGGATGTAGGCGGTTAGGAAGGTGAGGAAGTGGTGGAGATGGGAGAGGTAGCTTTGCGGCATGCTGTGAGGCGGTCGGGTCGGCGGGTTTAGCGGTTTGCGGTGGGATTGGGGCGGATTGGAGGAGCGGAGGGCATGGTAGGAGAGACGGAGGGCGGAAAGTGGTGGTAGTCTGGTGGGGGTAACGACGGTGATGATGGTGTTGATGGTGGTGATGTTGGTGGAGGGACATCGGAGAAATATTCCTATCCTATCGATAAAGCAGCAGCAACAACAACGCGCCTACCAATTTTGATAATTACTGGGAAAAGACGTCGACATCGACAGCTTGCCTTTCCTCAGTATCATCTCACTAAGTTCCCCAACGCCTATCCAATCCCGTCCTCTGCCTCCGCAGCGCATCTATCGCGACAAACAAACCAACACCCCGCCCTCATCCTTGTACCGTTTTCCACCCCTCTATTGCCATCGTCATTCGAAAAAAGACTCCTTCCTCCCACCGCAGCCTCCTCAGCGGACCACGCGTCGACGTGCCAACCCCTTCTCCACTCGAATTCAATTCCCCGCCGCCACCGCCAGGCCCACCGACTGTCTTGTCCGCCATGGAGGAGCAGCTAGTGCAACTACTCTCGGCAACGCAGTCGTCATCCGAGGGCCCGCGCAAGGCGGCCGAAGCACAGCTGCGGTCGCTGTACGGGCACTCAGATTTCGCCATTGGGCTGGTGGCCATCGCCTCGCACGACAGCGTGCCGCTGAACACCCGGCAGGCCGCGCTGCTGTGCCTGAAGACGTTCGTGTTGGCCGCATGGTCATCGCAGCTGGACGAGTTCAAGGGCCAAGTGCTAGTGCGGGATGAGGAAAAAGCGCGTGTACGCGCCGCGCTGCTCGACCTGGCCACCAGCGAGCGCGAGGATAGGAAGGTCAAGAGTGCTGCTAGCTATGTCGTCTCCAAGATCGCCAACGCCGATTTCCCTGACGAATGGCCTGACTTGCTGCCCAAGCTGATGCATCTGATCCCCAATGGGACGGATGGGCAGCTGCACGGCGCGCTGAAGGTGCTGGATGAGCTAGTGGATGACTGCTTCAACGAGGAGCAGTTCTTCAACGTCGCTAGGGATCTGGTCAAGGTTGTTTACGATGTTGCCGTCAATGATTCGAGGAAGACAACGCTGAGGGCTCTGGCTGTTTCCGTGTTTAGGGGATGCTTTGATATTCTGGAGATGGTCATGGAGGATCATAAGGTGGCGGTCAAGGCGTTTGCAGATGAGGCGTTGAGTGCGTGGACGCCCTTTTTCATCCAGGTTATGAAATCGAGACTTCCATCTCCGCCGTCCGAGGACGATGAAAACCAGGACACGGGGTCTGCGGAGGCGTATCGAGGACTTGTCGCGCTAAAGCTCCAGGTTGTGAAGGTATGCTGTTCGGCTGTCATGGATTTAAGACGACGCTTACTCAAATCTATTTTAGGTCCTCATGAGGATACGGTCAGTGTTTCCAGCAATGTTATCACCGCAAAGCCCCGTCCTATTTACCGCAACATGGGAAGAATTGTCGTCACTGCAAGGCGCCTACCATCAAATGTATATAGAAGAGGAGCGTCAGAGCCGTCTGGAAGATGCGGATGGCCTACCATATACCCTGGATTTCCTCGTTCTGGAAGAGTTGGACTTCATGCAAGCATGTCTCCGAGCGTCTCCTGTGCGAGTGGAGCTGGAAAAGCAACTGCAATCTCAAAATGGTACCGAGGGCACTTGGGTTACCGAAGTCATGAAGCTCGCTGTGGCATACGCTCAGATAACCACGGAAGAAGAAGGTCTATGGAATGTAGATGTAAACATTTTCCTTTCCGAAGAAACAAGCGTCACAGCAAACTATACCCCAAGGACAGCCTGCGGGGATCTAGTCATCAAACTAGGAGAATGGCTGAACGCGGCTACGGTGGAGGGTTTGCTCTCCTACACACGGTCACTGTACTCAACAACTCAAAGCTGGAAAGCTAAGGAAGCAGCGTTGTATATTCTGAACCAGCTCCTGGGCGATTTCCAAGATGTGGATAAGCAGATCGGCCCGGAAGCCGCTAACGGATTTATCGATTTCATCCGCTATGCTATGCAGCAACAGGACATCTTCCTTAGGGCACGGGGATACCTAGTTGCGGGTAGTCTGACGAGGACTTCTGGTGATGCTCTGCAGCAGGTTGCAGCATCTTTCATGGAGGCATCGCTGCAAGCTATTACGAATGACGATTCCGATGTTGTTCAAGTCTCCTGCATCAGAGCACTACAATACTATCTACAATCAATTCCGCCGGCCGCCACTCTCCCAATGCAGAGCTCAATCATCTCTGCGCTTTCAAACTACCTCCAAACCCAGGATCTCCAGGAGCTTGCTGAAAGCGATGATCTGATGGTCACGCTGGTGGAGACCCTAAGGGATGCTATTCTGCTTGATACAAGAATATGCCTTACGGGTGCTGGCCTGGATCTCCTTTTCACCATTGCCAGTCACGGCGCTAGTAACTTCCAGTTAACTATGTTAGTCAATGAGACCTTTGAAGAGGTTACGAGCACCATTTCTGCGTTAGGAAGTGATGCATACGTGCAGTTGTGTGAAAAGGTCCTCCCATCCCTGACAGGAGCTTTTGATATTGGGAATCTAACGGAAGAGAATGCCCTAACTAACGTAAGTTCATCGATTATCGCCTTATATTAGATTAGTATATGGCAAAGATGTTCAGATTGTTAACATTCCCTTACAGCTCGCTGCCGAACTCCTCTCCGTCCTCGCGGAACACGGCTCTGAGCCTCTGCCGCAGGGCTTCGTGCAAGCTGTAATGCCGAAACTAAACCGCCTCCTCCTCGGCTCCAACGACGAAGAGCTGCTCAAAGCGGCCACAACTGCCGTCAAAAACATGCTCATGCACGACTCCAAACAGCTTTTCGACTGGCGCGATGAAACCGGCAAGGGCGGCCTCGAAGTCGTCCTCGTGATCATTGACCGGCTGCTCTCTCCTGCTGTCGACGACAACGCCGCAGCCGAGGTGGGTGCGCTGGCGGCCGAGGTGGTCGAGAAGGCCGGCAGCGAGCGACTGGGCCCGTACCTGATGCAGCTGCTGCGCGCGGTGGCGGTGCGGCTAGGCAGCGCGGCGCAAGCGCAGTTCATCCAGAGCCTGACGCTCGTGTTCGCGCGTCTGAGCCTGGTCAACGCGCACGAGGTGGTGGATTTCCTGGCCCAGCTGCAGGTCGGCCAGGATACCGGGCTGCAGGTCGTGCTGGCCAAGTGGCTGGAGAACTCGGTCACGTTTGCCGGGTATGATGAGATTCGGCAGAAGTAGGTGCCCCTTTATCCGTTTTCCTTTATCTTTCTTTCTTTAGGCGTGTATTAGAGCGAAGTATGTTTGCGTTTGTGGAAGGATGCTAATAGCTCTGACAGTGTCATCGCCCTCTCTAAACTCTACGACCTTAAGGACCCGCGCGTGGCACAGACCATGGTCAAAGGCGACCTCATCGTCCCGCAAAGCGACCGCATCATGACGCGCTCGCGGGCACGCAACAGTAAGCACTTTGTTCTTACTTCCAGCTCTGTTCCCCTGACGCCGTACCCCACAGACCCAGACCAATACACGCTCGTCCCCGCGCCCCTCAAAATCCTCAAAGTCCTCGTCGAAGAGCTCCTCTCCGCATCTGGCGCCTCCCGCGCCATGGACGCCGCCGCAGCCGCCGAGCTCGCCGAAGAGGGCTCTGACGACGGCGACTGGGAGGACGAGCCCAACGTGCTGGACCTGGGGCTGGGGACCACGAAGGCGGACCTGATGGCGCTCACGGAGGACGGGGTTAGCGGCGTGGGCGGGTTCCGCCAGCGCGACGACGAGACGCAGGCGTATCTGGTGGGCTTCTTCAGGGATGCGGCGGCAAAGCCCGGGTTTGCGGAGGAGTTTGCGAGTCTGACGCCCGAGGAGCAGGAGAAGTTGAGGGCGATGAGTTAGGAGGGGGTGAGGGGCTAGTGGGCTCTGGGCTGGGACTGGGACTGGGACTGGGACTGGGGCTGGCTGCTGCTACTACTGCTGCAATCACGACTTGGGCTAGGGCTGAGGTTGCGAGGGCGAGAAGAGATGGATGGATGGGTGCGGTTGCATGGTTTCGCTTCATCAGCTTTTTTGTTTTTCCTGGACGGCACGTCGTTCGTCGCGTTTCAGCGCTTTTTTTCTCTTCGTTCCCACATTTACTCCCACCACCACCTTCACCGCCACGCCATGGTGTTTCTGCGTTTTTGCATACTGAGGAGTTTTGTGGATGCTGCTACAAAGCAGAGCGAGGTGGAGCGGGTGGAGCGGTAAAGAGCGTGCATGGCTGGGCTATATAGACTGGGCGAGTAAGAACGAGGGAAGGGGGCGGGGTGTTTGAATGGCGGGGTGTGTGGCGAGAGTGAGAATCAAAACCGGAGTTTGATTTGTAGGCTTAGATTGGTTGTAGGGATGTGATAGTGTTCTACGCCGTGCTGTGGTGTTAGAGGTAGAGCTGGTTATTCAAGTATCCGGGAGCATATCTGCGCAAGATGCAGTTCAGGGTGTGGATCTGGCGAGTGGGTCTGCGAACTCAGGGGGCCGTAGAAGCAGATATCAACCGTGATACGCATCGATCAAATGTAGACGTCGTTTCGCGAACACTAGATGAGATGTTCCCTGGATCTGAACCAGTATATCACCAGAGTTAGTCTTGGACTTTGTGAGGTAGATAGGAGAGCTAAATTTCAATGCAAAGAAGCCTTTCATTGACTTCAGCGAGCTAACTAATCAAAGACTCATTAACAGTCCACCGATTGAAAATTTGACGGCTGCCTGAGGTGTGAATCACAACCGGGGGTTTCTGATCGGAGCATCCGCACAGAAATTCGACCGTTTTACAGATATATGATCGAGATATCAATAGAAAAATCAACCATTTATTGGAGCGGTGTGAGTACGGGGCAGTCGGCGCCCTCGTAGCGTATTTTCAACTGCGAGACATTAACTCTAGCCCGCAAGCGCACGGAGCGAATGATGGCGGCTCCAAAGGGCCGGGACGCGTTTCCTATGTCAAGGAATCGCGTGAAGATGAGCTTAGTATGCTTGAGACGGTCTCAATGGAGGACTGTCAAAGCTGATACGCGATCATAAGCGCTACCTGCCGCAGATAGGAGGTCGGAGAGAAAAAGAGACATGGGTATGGGCATGATCAAGATCTTCTCCTCTGTGCGACGTAAAGGGAAATATTAGGCAGCAGCAGCGGTGAGGGTAGCGTAAACCAGGAAGAATGAAATGAAATGTAGTTATTGGACCTGGGTGTTATGAGCACAGGGCAGCGTGGCTTGAAGAAACGAGGAGATAATTTTGAAGACCATGTTCAACCAATCCAGAGGGACGAACCCCACGAACGTGCTCGAGCAGGGAATACGAGTGTGCCCGATGGGCAGTTATCAGTTGTTGGGAAACATTTTACTAGGCGGAAAACTTGATTTGGGGTGTTTTGGTAGTTCTTGAATTCAATACGCGGTCAATCAAAGAGAACAGCTTCCAAATAAAAGTTATGAAACTTTAGGAAAATGAGGCAGCGGCAATAGCTGAAGGCAATGACGTTAAGGAAGCCTGATTGTCCTTCACTGCGCGTTTCGATAGAGCTGAGCCAAGCCACTCGACGTGGACTCATCGAACCAAAACAGCCGCGCCCAAGGCTGAATCCGGTGAACGCCACCGAAGAATTGAGATTCGCATTCAGCGCAGGACTTCTCTTCAGACTCCTTCGAATGACTGATTCTCGAGCAAGGTGCACCCTAAAACAGCCTGTGACTCAAAGCATCTGAGTCCTACAAGAGAGATATCTGGGATATTCGTCGTCATCCACGGCGTATCCGTCCGAAGTGTTTCTGGACGTTCACGCATGAGGGACCTATCGGTCTGAAAGGTCACCGGACAAGATTTCTACTGCCCCTGACATTAGAGAAAGTGGGAAATGCATCGAAAGCGAAGGAGCAGACTAGAAAATGACCGAAGATGTTCAGTTCCTTTGATTTGATGCTGTCACATGTGGTTTAGCCGAATGAAAATTGAAATATGATGGCGTGTCACTTTACGTTTACACTCGCTTGCCTTTCTAATGTGACTGGACGTTACAGGAAGCCCTGCGACAAAAGTCGACTTCCTTGAAGAGGCGTCCGGAGAGGTTATAATCCGTGATTCGCACCGGATCCCCTCAACAGACTCGTCGTAACCAGTGTGAAGTCGAGGTAACTGCCAGGCAGTGGATTGCCACCGGACTTACGCAAGATCGCCACCAGCGACGCCTCTTTGTTATCCCAATGAAGGACAAAAATCGGTGGGCCACGTGATCGCGATGCTGCCCGAAAAAAAGTATGAGTCAACACCTGAACACAGCCACAGTCGATTTGAAAGTTTCACCTTTAATTCGACATCTCTGAATTATTTTGGGCGACAACCGAAGAGCGCACGCAAGCTAGCAGCCGAATGCATGCTCAGCCTGCATCGTCATGGCCGAGCAAACGTGGCCTGCCGGATCTTCCGCTATGGACGCAGCTTGCCAGACGCAGCGAATGCCTGGCCAAAATATCCAAGATTCCGTCATTGCGCCTCGTAGGGCTTGGTCGGTAGATAGCGGTAGACCAATGGAAACAGTGTGCAGAGGAAGCACAGCAAAAAAGAATGGGGGATCAGATACAGGTTGACCGGGAGCAATGCGCAAGATGAGTTGTCTTTTGTTGTGGTATGGGATTTGAAAATTCCAAAGTGGGCGGTGGTGGACGGTGATGACCACCAGGCTGGGTGCGCTGGGACGGAAGTAAGAAGAAGGTTCCGCGGTGGGTTTTGGTGGGTTTGGGCCAATGACAACAAAATGGAAGCCAGCCAAGTGACAATATTGTTGTGCGTAGCCAAGAATTACAGTGCAGCAGCGTTGGGCGCTAGTTGGATAGGCTTAATGCAGCGGTTGATGGCGCTCCGTTTTAGCCAGTCAGACGTCCGGTTGCGAGCAGTGCGGTTCAATATTGCTCCTTCAAGGATAGCAGCTTGACTCTGCGGGAAGATCGAATCCCTGCAAAAGCATGCGTCGTTGCGTTGTCCGTGTGCATCGTCGAATCACCATCGCGCGTCTGCACGACGAGACGCAGCGGTGGGCCTTGTCTACCCCTCCGTCGCTGCTGGTAGAGTTGAATTGAGAAAACCGCGAGATGAGAGGGGATGGCGCTGTTCAATGCAGAAATGCGGTAAAGAAACACAGCATGAACCAAGCAAATATCACAGCAGATCCTGAGACAGGTTGAGAAAAAATTTTCGCTCCCGGAAATTGCTGGCCCCCATACGAGCAGGATGCGACGCCGCGACAGGACAGAGTGCGGCTCAGTTTAAACGGTGACAGGGCTTCCCTAGAATCCCGTCCGTGCCAGGTGAGTCCTTAACCTTGGGGACGCCATCTTCATTCCAGCGTTTCGGACAAGAACTCTAGGCGGCCGCTTGCCGCAACGACAGTGCCAGTGTAGATGGAGCGCTTTGACTCTCAACAGCGCTGGTCTTCTCGATCCGTTGGAATAAGTGGCTCGTCCGGAGCAACTCGTCCAAGCTGAGGAAGCCCCCCGCTTGCGAGCGCGGCCACTCAAATTGTCCCTCGGCTCCCGGAGAGCATGTCAAATGGATGCAGGGACCAAAGTGCGACCCCCAAAGGTGCGACCCCCAGCAAGAGAGGTGGGTCGTCGCATGGATGAAATAGCATGACGGTCGCAACGAAGCACTTTCCTAGAGCGTGCTGAAGGAAGGCCTCGCCGCGCAAAGGGGGGACCAGAGGCAAACCGTAGCATGAGTCGTTCGCAGCTGGAGTCCCCCTCGTTAATATTGGCCGGGTGGCACACGGCGAGGAGCTTGGGGGAGTACAGCAGTACAACGGAGGTAACGCTTACAAATTACCTATCAGGGAGAAGTAGCGAGTGGGAACCAGAAGACCCTGGAGTGCACCAGAGTGCACCAGAGCGTTCTGCCACCTTCCACTGGGGGACTGTTGTGCCTATGGGAGTGCGTGTATAAAAATAATAGCGAGGGATTGTTTCGTACTTTACGCACAAACAGAACGAGAATATAACACGGCACGTAACAGGGTGGGCGTAAGGCATCCTTTCAACCCAAATAATTTCGCTTGGCCCTGGGCCACACACGCGGCAGAGTCAGAGCCTTCTCTCAAATGACGACGACCAGCAACAGCGGCCGCAAATCTCGGTCTCTGACTGCGCCGACTTATGAATAGAAGGGCCAATTTGGAGTCACCTTTTAGTCCGTCCCATAGATTAGGCTTTGCGATCGAGGGTGTCAGGGGTAGGGGGTGCGTCGGTGAGGTTGTGGCTTGTTTGTGAGCACAGGGGACTTTCCACCAATAGCAGGTTGAGTGTGGGTACCGCCGTCGCTTGCGCACACCCAAAAACTATTTGTACCCTCTCCTTCCCTGCCCTACTCTGCCCTCTTCGAGCGACAAACTTCAACATTTGTATTAGCAAGCATTTGACCAACGACTTCGTTCACCACGCTTTCTAGGATCTAATCACGGATCCTTCCAGCAATTTCCAGTTGCCATAAAAACGAACAACAAATGTGTGGAAGACAGAAACAGATTTTCCCTTCTTCCTCCGCGACAGAACCGCCCTCTTCCACCTTCACCTTCACCCGCGCTCAAAGACACACCCACTGTTTGCAGTCGCCACGGTGACAGGGCCGCGCTGCCTGATCGAGTTTCGTCTTTCTCATCTTTTTTTCGATATTTCTCAATATAATTTTAAGGCGCCGCGTGGTGCCACCGCATAGATGAATTTCCCACCTCAATACCCCACCGCTCCTCCGGGCTATATGCCCTACGACTACATGCGAACTCCTCCAGTGTCTCCTTCACCCGGAGCACATGGCTACTACTCGCCTCGATACTCTGTTCATACCGCGACACCATCACCTCGAGGCTCACCCAAAACACACGCACGACGAGCAAGCCAACAAGAACCCACATATCCCTTCACCTCACCACGCATGCCTCAGTACTATCCGGGCTACTCGTCACCGCGATACTACCCTTCGCAACACGCTACGCCGCAGCGCAACCCCGACTATGTAAGTAATTTCGATCGTACTCGAACCAGAAGTCGGCGTTTTCGCGATGTGGACGGCACGCCTCTCAAGCACCGCTCCTATTCAAGCAGCAAGCATCGTCCCTCGCAATCGCGACACGTGCATGTCGTTTTCGACGACGATTACGACTATGTCTATGACAATCATGTCTATGACAGCCCGCCGCCGCCGTACGAACCGTACGAATACTATGAAAACTACGGAGGTGCTGATCACTATTATTCTTACGATCAGGTCCCAATCTACACCGAAGCAGAGCCTACGCCACACCGTTCCCGAGCCCGTCGCGCCTCCCACTCGAGCCGACCTCAACCTTCGCCACCCAAGCAGCGGCCAGCAACGGCGAAACCGACTCCAAAGGCAACAGAGGAGGACGCGCGTCGAGCCGGTATTCCAGCAGGCTACTCCTACAAGAATTGGGACCCGACCGAGGAGCCTATCATGCTATTGGGTAGCGTCTTCGACGCTAACTCTCTAGGCAAGTGGATCTATGACTGGACCGTCTTCCATCATGGACCCGCCACACCGCTATCCGAGATGGCGGGCGAACTATGGCTTCTCCTCATCCAGCTCGCTGGCAAAGTCAAGCGTGCAGAAGAGTGTATGCCGAAGATCCGAAAGACCGAAAGCAAGGAAATGGTGGAGGATTTCCTGGACAGCGGCGAACGCCTGTGGGTTCGCTTCGCTAAATTACTCAAAGTCTGCGAAGACTACATGTGGAAGGCCGCTAAGAAGGAGAGCGGCGAGAAGAAGCCCGTGAGCATGGGCAAGAACAGTGGATGTGAGTTTGTTGACTCAATCTTCGGAAGAGACCGGGAGTTGGAGAAGACGGAGAAGTTGATGACTGGTATGCGTCTTTGGAGCATGCGGTTCGATGCGAACTGCGAGGAGATCTTGCGTTATCCTTCTGCCTAGATGGTTGAACTGGCGCTGGCGCTGGCGTTTATGGTTGGCTTGTTTTGTCGATTTTACTGGACTCTCACCTTTCCTGCTTGTTTGCTTACTTGCTTGATTGCGAGATACCACTTGCTGCGTTTTCGTTTCTTGCTTAATTGTAATTCTGCAATCCTTTTTTTGCTTTGGGAAATGATCAAGACTGTACTACTAGGTTCCGATGACTGGGAAAAGCATATGCATTGGGCGGCGGCTCTCTAGCCATCACATCACAGGGTCACTTGGAGCATGGATCGATGAGGTTTTTTCACATGATTGTCTCTTTCGAGTCATCGTTCAAGCGGTCCTTGCATTTGCGAAACGCTGGGTTTACGACGGTCAGGAAAAGTTTTCACTGCGAAGGATATTCCCCCTTTTTTTTCTCAACGGTGGTGCGTCTGGGCTGGATTCAGATTGGTTTTTGGGGGTGCGTGGGAAATGGGTTTGACATTTCAGAATTACCTAGAACTGGATTTCAATACATCCATTGGGGCTGCAAAGCCAAAAATCTACACTTCTATTCGTTACAATACTTTGAAAGCTGCCTACTAGTAACTCCTATCTTCAGTGCTTTTTTGATCCGTTGTGTGAACGATTCGTTTTTTCCCTCACCCTTTTTTCGCCGCCCCCATCTTCCCAAATTTTTGACTCTCCCTTACGCCCGCCGCATTGCATGCGAAACACGTTAAGGAATAGATGGAAGGTGAATCTTCACCGTGCGACCCACCCATCACGATACGGCAGTTAGGCTGCAGCAACTGAGATTCGCGGCCCCTACACCCTCAGGGCCAAGCCCGGTGCGTGCTCCGACAGAGACATCTTCACACTTTCTGCGCGCGCCAGTGGTGTCACCAGCGCCCCGACCTCCAGTCACTCAAAACACATCCAACAGCACCTCGGCGGCGCTTCTAGGCCGCTCGCGAGGCTCTACTGGTGCGACTGGGTCTCAAAGGAGCTCAGCCCCCAGCAATCAGCCCTACCATTGCCGCGCTGAAAGAAGGCAGCCTGCAAGTGCGGTCCCGCGCGCATGGAAGCACGCATGGAAGGATACGCAATACGATTATGAAGGCTTATGCGGCGGGCGGATGGGCGGGCTGGCTGGCGGCTCGGGTTGTCAGCTGCAAGTCACGACGATGGTGAGGAAAGGGATCAGCCTTTCGGGGCTGGAGAGAGCGCGGCACAGAGCGAAGCAGAGACGCGAAACGAAGCAGAGCAGAGAGACGATCAGGGCGATCGATACGGTGCGCATTTTTGCCATTCGCAACACATTAATGTCAGTGCAACGATGATGCCCGTGGGGAGTTAGTCCAGTAGCAGACGTTACTTTTTTCAGGATTGGGAGGCCTCCCACGCCGTTGGTACTACTCCGATACACCATGCTCTGCCATAACTTGCTTTCTAATCTTGGGACGGGCTGGGCATGGTGGTGGGTCACTCCACGGACTTTGCGGGAATCGATATGTCACTGCATGGGGCTTCAATATTTCTGGGTCATTACTGGGATTGGGATTGTCGTTGGTGGTGTGTGGCTCATTACAAAGCCCGTCCAGTTAATAATTGCCTGGCATTCTCCGACACCATAGGAATTTATATTAATGGAACCAGTGAGCAGGTTTTGACAGCTTGCTTGGCGATTGTTCTGCTTACGGGGGCCCTTGCATGAGCGTGCAGGCAGCAACACGGCAAATGCATTCCAAAGATATTTTGGCCCTCCGCCGGGGATCTTGCGAAACGCGAGGCAGAAAAGGCAGATTGGCTGTCACAGTCGCACGCGATGCCCCTGGGGCGAGCAGCGCAGCAGGCAACGAAGCGGGAGAGCACGAGCCGACCAGTGTTGCCCGGCGTCCGCGCTTCTTTGCATTCTGCACACGCCTCTCCCGGCCTCGTCTGGACCAACCCCCTGCGCACGCTGCTGATTCGACAATTCCAGATTCCTGTTTGAACGGCGTGAGAGATTGTGCCCTGTGACATCTCCAACACCAGATGACTTAGCTGTGCCTTGAAGTGACAGTCTTTGCGACCGTGGGTGCCCGGCCCAAATCCCAGTATACAACTCTACCTCGCGCCGAGGGAACTGGCAGCCCGCCAGGACCCGGCCTGACTCGCCTGTAGGTCTGACTCGCCAGTAGACGTTCCGGAAACTACCACACCCTCACGACTCGTTCTGCGATGTTTTAGACGGTAACAGGCGATCACCGCCTACCCCTCCGCCCTTGGTCCTGCATTCGCGGTCGCCGCTTCCGGCGATTCGCAGCCGTTCGCATGATACCCGCCCTGGGGGACCAATTACGAGCGAATTGTGTTTCAAAACGCTTTCTTGTTCCCTCCATCGTGATTCACGCAGGCAACATCACATCTCGCCAACCACCGCCCTCCGTCCCCGATACTTCCCAACCCCTCCAAGAACTCAGCCCCTTACACCCCTCCTTCTCAGCCCCCAAAATAGAGTCCGCACGCTCCGCGAGCCGCCGTGCCCGCGCCTCCCATGTGCCAAACACCCCTCCCCCCTCCTTCGCTTCACGCACGAGTAATCAGCGCGAGAGAGCAAGATGGACGGCCGAAAAGCTGTTCCGGCTCGGCCCTACAGGCCGAAGAAACGGTCAGGCGGACAACCTCGCTCTTCTTTTTGCGCGCCCATCGAAGCGCCCATCGCCGTGATGCCAAAACACCGAGCAAAGGAAGCGCCATGTGCAGTCCCCAATGGCCAGCGGGCGCCGTCAATTGGAGGGGGGGCCGCACGGCAGGGCAGCGAAAAACCGGGCAGCGAAAAGCAAGATATGGCTCACACCAGCCAGCAGCAACCAGCCAGCAGCAGCAGCAGCAGCAGCAGCCAAAAAAAAAAAGCACGCAAGAAAATGCTCCGGAACCTGCCTGTCATAGTTACGCGAAGACGGTGCGGGCAGTTTTGACGACGCCAGCCCACGCCCCTCTGCGGAGCGTGCCAGTATCGGGCGAGGTGCTTAGGCGAACGGGAGGTCTGCTGGGGGTTGGTCGAGCCCCGGCGGGGTTCGTGGGGCCCGGGGTAACCACGTGTGGCGGGGGCGCTGATCTGAGTAAAGCCAGCAGCAACTGCTTGCGTGCAGCGGGAGAGCTGGCCTGCGCGAGAGGGTGTGCGATGGGCGCTTCTGCGGGGCGTTTACAGGCAGAAGTCGGTAAAAATGGTAAAGTCCGTGAACCCAGGCCCGTTTGGGGTTGGTGGATGCGGAGCGCTCAGCGCCCAGCGCTGAGCTTGCATGGGGTGTGCCTTTTTTAAGCTTTGGTTACCATTAGGAATGGTTGTCAGCTTTTGCGACCAGCCTTAATCTATCATTGCATCGGAAAGTTATGTGAGGGGCTGATTGAGTGAGGCGAGGGGCGCTGATGTAATGGCGGCTGACGCTCAACGTCGAATGGTTGTGGCGTCTTGCCGGCGAATGCGTGTTCTGTACGATACATTAATCTTCGGTGAGCGAGATGCTGGTGCTGATGCTGATGCTTATGTTGGATCGATATGTGGCTTGATTTCGAGAAATGGGCCCAGATCTACTTCCAAAATGGGTACGACGTGATTAAGGAGACTCAAGCAATGACTGCAATTGATGAGATAATTCTGCGGGCGGCCACTGGAGTGTCTTGCTCCCAGTTACCACATTGCAGGATTCCAGCTGCAGGAATCCGGGTAATATCAAACATGTCCGGGCATTACCAATCTTATAGAGAACTCTATTTCAATGGTATCCAATTGCTTTGTGCGTTCTCAAAATCATGTTAAGCGTGGATTAGTCAGCCCCCAGCTTGTATTAGGGTTAATCATGTTGGTGGGGTACTTGGGCAGTCTCTTTGAGCTCAGCGGCGTGTTACGTGACAGCGCGCGGGCCATCGTGTAGATACCTTCTCGGGCCACCAAGTCCCTTAGATTCTTCCATATAGAGTATTATATGTATTATTTCCACCAGCCTACTTAGTAGCCTAACAGGTTATAAGCCCTCTTGCAGCTTTAATTAAGGACAGCGGTGGAGGGACACCCCCTAATTGATACGCGGACACCCCCAATTGATACATGGACACCCCCCACTGATTGAGTTTAGTTCCTTCCTGATTAAGTTAGAATATCACGTGAATTTAAGTTGTTTACATCTGCATCAGTGCGCGACCGTCGCGCGCCCATACTACCGACTGTGCGAAAGATATGGCTTTGGTGTGCTAAAGGCCGCACCTATACTAACGCCTTTAGAACGCGCTCTACTGGCTCTCGTATGACAGGATGTCCCTTTAAAGCTACACTAACGCGTACACCAATTGGCTGGGGCTTAGAAGTATAAGATCCTGCTTATAATTATGTAGTAGCTGTTGATCCAATTACTCTACCGCAATACCGTTAGCGTACTTACGATATAAATAAAACGATTGCTGATATGTCGAGTAGTAGTACTGGGGCTGGTAAAATACTTACGAATTTGTTAAAAAAGGATGTTATAATAAGCATTTAGGATATCTATAATGAACGGAAGGTGCACAAGAAGAGAGCTCTTGGAGGCCTTACCTCTATTTAAGCATTAATTAAGGCTCTTAGCGACTATGGTGGCAATAATCCTGAATTAAAATACTACTTTGCGTATGAGGAAGACGATAGCAATTACGTTAAGTATTTATTCTTTGCTTATCTAGAATTAATTAAGTTCTTCTAAAAGAATCCTGATATTCTATGTTACGGCACTGTTACGGCGTTGGTGGAAAACGGTGGATTATGGTAGACGTTATGGTAGACGTAGAGTCACGTGAGCTTACGTGACTCGAGGACCATATAAGACTTCGAGCGGCGCTGCCCTTCTTTTCCTTTCCTTTCTCTAGCTTTGGATCCTCGTTTATAGACAATCCAATCGTATAGGCTTACGCGTCTCTCTTGCCGTGTCCGTGCCTCGATTAACTGAGTCGCTAACATTATCTAAAGCTTACCTACTCTTTCTTCCTAAGAAGGAACTTAAATATATCTACGGACCACAAATAGGACAAGGACACAGAATAGGACCCTAAGGACATTACCAGGACTATAAGGACAGGACAGAACCCAAAGGACGCGTACAATAAACCCTAAGAATAGGACACGCACGGACTAGAACCCCTGAAAATAAATAAACACCAGAAATTACCTAACACCCCTACCACTATGCTAAGAAACACAGCAGCTGGTAAAGCAGCTGCAGGACCCTTAAATACCTCTGATGGTGAAACAGTCACTATCTTAACCCCCTAGGCGGAGCTCGCGGCAGCTAATGCCGAAATTGAACGGCTACGAGAACTGCTTGAAACTAGAGACACCCCTGTATCTAGCGATAACTTATTAGATAGACTTGCTACGGTCCTTGAGGCCCTAGCCTAAAGTACAGCATTAGTGTTGTTGCGGTCCGCGAAGGTTATAGACCCCCCGTTACTTACAGACGGAATTAACCCTATATTTAATAATTAGAAGCTTCAATTATAAGATAAGCTCGAAGTTAATGAGGACTACTTCCCTACTACTCGAGCTAAAATGGCCTACGTTTTCGGCCGTACTAGTGGGGACGTATAGACGTATCTACGTCCGCGATATGCCTAGGACTTAGCAGACCCCTTCCTCTCTAGAGAAGAGATAATCGACTACCTGTTTTCTATTTATAAGGACCCCTTTAAGGTATAGAACGCCCGCCTTGATTATAAAAGCCTAAACATAAAAACAATGGAGACTTTTTCGACCTTTTAGACCCGCTTTTTGTACCTAGCCGGCTAAGCTTAAATCCCCTATAAAGACCTGCTACTAGACCTTTTTAATAAGCTTACCCTAGACCTACAGCGTGCCGTACTGCTAGTTTTTAATACTGTATAAACGCTAAAGGTACTTACGGACCACTGCCTAGCTATTAACTAAGGCCTCTGTTATATTAAGGCACGAGCTAAGCGGTACAAAGCTAGAAACCCTGTAAACTAGACCACAAGCACTACAAGAACGGCCCGTAACGCCCTGGCACGATTTATAACTCCTACGGCGCTAGTTATATAGCCCGCTGTTAATCTAGCGGCTAGCCACGCAGCTAGTCCTGCTACGGGTCCGGCGTATACTCGGCCTACGTATAGCGACCCCCGTAAATAGGCCCTTAGTAATTAAGGAGCTTACTTCTTATACGGCCAGAAGGACTACTTTGCTAGGGATTGCTAGATAAAGGTAAAAGTGGGCGAGGTTCTATTGATTTAGGAGGATAGTACAAAGTCGGAAAAAGAGGAACCCTAGAGAAAGACTCCTCTTTAGGGTTAAAAGGGATTAATATATTATATATTGATCTAGGTCGGCAAGTTAGTAGAAGAAGCTGCACTATTCCTTATACTTTATTCCGTAATAGATATTAAGTTTTAGCCTTTGCTTTAGCTAACTTAGGAGCAAATGCCTTTACCTTAATTAATACAAAGTGTGCTGCAAAACTGGCTGACTTTTTAAATGCGCCTTTAGAAGAACTGCCTAAGCCAATTCCTATTTATGGGTATAATGGATAGGTAGGGCAACCTATTATAACTATCTTACGGATTTACCTCTGTGTTGACGGACAAAGATAGTATAATATCCCCTTCCTTATTACAGACCTTAGAAACTATAATATAATTTTAGGGAGGAAATGGCTAGCCTACCTAAGCTTATAGCTTGACGTACGGAATAGACAGCTTATTTGGCCCGAAACCTTACCCCTAACCCCTTCCTTTATAAAAGAAATTAGCATTATAATGGAGAACCTTATATGGCCCTAGATAAATACTATTTACTAGGCCGATGCTATACGTAGGGACTAGGCCTTTAAGAAAGATATACGGCGTAATTAGTAACGGATCCGTATACTACGCCGCCCCTAAACTACCTATACTACGCCACCCGCACTAAAGACCTAGGAAGTTAGTAATGACCTACCTAAGTCCCCTACGGAGAACTTAGGCCCTACGCATTTACGAAGGATAGTAAGAAATATTGGACGCTATACTAAACTAATAAACCAGAAGGATAACTTACGGAAAATGGAATGTGAGCTAAGGAAGATTATAAACCTTATACCGCAAAATACGGCCTAATAAAGGTCTGTAAAGAAACCTACGGACCTCCTACTAGTTAATATCTGCTGTATTAGTGCCGTAGGATTCTACTAGAACTTGGTTTAACCTAACACCGTTGCTTTTACAACTAGCTTATATAAAATTGATTAAATAATTAAGGAAAAGGAAAGCGAGCTTAGTAGAAAGGAAAATAAGCTTATAAATAAGGAGCTAGTAGAACAAAAACTACCCTATTAATATTGGAAATTCAAGGATGTATTCTCTAAGGCAGCGTCTAATATACTTCTACCTTACTAACCGTACGACTATAAGATTGAGATTGAGCCAGATAAAGAAAACACCCTTAGCTTTAGCCCCCTTTACCAGCAGTCTACTGCTAAATTGTAAGCCATAAAGCAGTACCTTATTAATAACCTAGATAAGGGCTTTATTAAGCCTAGCTAAGCCCCTTTTAACTCGCCTATTCTCTTTGCTAAAAAGCCAAATAGAGGACTCTATTTCTGTATTGACTACTATAAGCTAAATAACATAACCCGTAAGGACTGCTATCCGCTGCCCCTACTTAATAAGACTTTAGCCTAAATAAGTAGAGTAAAGGTTTTTATAAAGCTTAATATCCGCTAGGCCTTCTACCGAATTAGAATAGACCTTGGGTCTAAGGATCTTACTATATTTTAGACCCGTTACGGAACGTATAAATATAAGGTACTTCCTTTTGGACTAACTAACGGACCGGCTACGTACCAGCGGTATATAAACGATGTACTCTTTAACTACCTTAACGACTTCTATACGGCCTACCTAGATAATATTATAATCTACTCTAAAAACGAGCTAGAATACGAGGAGTACGTCTATAAAGTCCTATAATGGCTCCATAAGGCTAGCCTCTAGGTTAATATTAAGAAGTTGGAGTTTAGTGTTAAGCGTATAAAGTACCTAGGGTTTATTATTAGTACGGATGGAATTAAGACCGACCTAGAGAAAACGGCCGTAATTACCTAGTAGGCACCCCTACGGACCGTAAAAGGGGTATAATCGTACTTAGGTTTCTGTAACTTCTACCGACGCTTTATTAAGGACTATAGTAAGATTGCTAGGCCTCTTAACCGCCTTACCTAAAAAGACCAGCCCTTTTACTTCGACGCCGTATGTAGCTAGGCCTTTAACGAGCTTAAAAAACGGCTAGTCTTGGCCCCGCTACTTGCCCACTTTAACCCAAAACGGCCCTTAATGCTAGAAACTGATGCCTCAGATGGCGTAATAGCTGGTGTTTTCTCCCAGAAGCAACTAGACAGAGAATGGCACCCTATTGTATACTATTTAAAGACTATAATAGACGCTAAGCTAAACTACCCTATCCACAATAAAGAAATACTGGCTATTATCTTTAGCTTTTAGTACTGGCGTGTATAGCTAGAAGGGACCCCTAAACCTATTTAGGTAGTTTTAGATCACTAGGCCTTAGAATATTTTATAACAACAAAGGCCCTTACGGCCCGGTAGGCGTGATGGGCGGACACCCTATCTTAGTTTAACTTCTTAATTAAGTATAGGCTAGGCGCTATAAACCATGCGGACGCCCTTATAAGGTGTGGATAGGACCTAGATAACTAGATAAATGTAAAGATCTTATTACGGACCTAGGCGCTACTATAACCAGAACACCTTAACCCCTAAATACGGGCAGAACTAAGTACGGACTCTTTAGACGCCGAAATATATCCTATTAACTCTACGGAACTTAACCTTATTAATGAACTGCTATAGATAAACCGTACGGCCCCTTCTCTATAGGAGTACCGTAAAAAGATAAAGGACGTTACTAGCCTATGGTCTCTCGAAAATGAACTGCTTAAGTACTGCAAACGGCTAGTAGTAGTAGAGGAACAGAACTTATGGACTTGGCTTATTGCTAAAGCACATACCTAGGTCTCTATGGCCTACCCTGGAAAAAATAAGACCCGTAGGATTATTAGCGACCGCTACTACTGGCCCGGAATGGTTATGGATATTAACCGCTATATATGGAACTGTAATGACTGTTATAGGTCTATAATTCCACGAGATAAGACCTTAGGACTATTAAAGCCACTCCCGATACTAGAACGCCCCTAGCAGCATATTTTAATGGACTTCCACGAGCTACCTCTAGACCGCGATGGATACGATATGGTTATAATTCTAGTTGACTACTTTGGCAAGCGCCCGTTCTTAATTCCCTATTATAAAAATATTGATGCTAAAGAGGCGGCCCGACTGTATATCCACTACGTCTATAGAATTTACGGACTACTAAATACTATCGTATCTAATCGCGGGCTATAGTTTATATCGGCCTTTTAAAACAAGTTTACCCAGATCTTAGGCATTAGGCTAAAGCTTTCTATAGTATACCACCCCTAGACAGATAGTTAGACGGAGATTATAAATTAATACTTAGACTAGAGACTCCGGCCCTTTATTAACTACTTCTAGGACAACTAGGGTAAACTATTACCCCTAATAGACTACGCCCAGGCGACCCTACCCTATAACTCTATAGGATTTGCACCAATCTAGTTAAAAATAGGTTATTTACCCCATATAAGCTTTAATTAGGAAAGACCGGAGGGACCCTAGACCGTACGTAAAAAGCTATCTTATAAGGAAGCCCAGCAGTACGCTAAACGCTTAGAAGAAGCCTAGAAAGTAGCCTATACGAATCTAGAAAAGGCCTAGAAATTAATAGAATAATAGGTAAATAAGCATAGACGCGAGCCAGACTTTACCGTAGGCGATATAGTCTAGGTTATAACAAAGAACTAGAAGACAGAACGGCTTAGCCGTAAGCTAGATTATAAGATAGTAGGACCGTATAAGATTCTTAATAAAGTAGGCAACTCGTATAAGGTTGAGCTCCCAGACTTAATTAAGGTTTACCCTATCTTTTCGCCGGATAAGCTACGGAAAGCTATAAACGACCTACTACCTAGACAAAAGAATGAGCCTCCCCTGCTAATTTAAGTTAATGGCGACAACGAATAGGAAGTTAATAAAGTACTAGCCTGTAAACTAGTACGGGGAACGCTAAAGTATCGTATTAGTTAGAAAGGATATAACCTAGACCTTACTTAGTACCCTATATAGAACTTTATAGGTAGTCCCTATAAGCTTTAGGAGTTCTATAGCTGTTACCTTAATAAACCTAGACTGCCAAAATACTTAGACGAATGGATGGAATGCTAGTATAATAAAGACAATAAGCTACTAGAAGAGCATAAAGATAAGAACGCCCTATAGGCATAATACGGACTATAAAGCCTAAGGGCAGGCTTTTTTAGAGGGGGGGTAATGTTACGGCACTGTTACGGCGTTGGTAGAAAACAGTGGATTATAGTAAACGTTATAGTAGACATAGAGTTACGTAAGCTTACGTGACTTAAGGACCATATAAGACTTCGAGTGGCGCTGCCCTTCTTCTCCTTTCCTTTCTTTAGCTTTGGATCCTCGTTTATAGACAATCCAATCGTATAGGCTTACGCGTCTCTCTTGCCGTGTCCGTGCCTCGATTGACTAAGTTGCTAATATTTTACTTCTTAATTGCACTTATAAAACAAATAAGTTTAAAATGCCCTTTCTATATATAGTAGGGGTTAGTAATACTAAGCAGAACTTTAAGCTTACTTACTACTTTCTACTAGGCGAAACAGAGGTTAATGTCAGTAGATATTCGTTTTATGTTGTCACGGAACCCTACCGCAGGGGCCTCTATAGGAGAGCCCCGTGCTCTCGCGTATACCTCGCGTACAGCTTATGTCAGCTACGCGTAGGTATATCACCTCCTTACGCCCTCGACCCTTACGATCGATCGCGTAACGTTTTGTAGACTCCTCGAATACATACGCTTTATAGCCACTGCCCCCGTCCTATAACATTACGTTGCGCCTTTTTTACTACCGACGCTTAGCCTATAACTAATTCTACGTCTCTGCAATACTATAGGCGCTACTAGAAGCAGCGTATCTATAAATTACCTTACTTTATACTTCTAAGGAACCCATAATAGTAAGACAATATCCCTTACTAGCTACTATATTAAACCCAAAGAATAATCTAATACCTATACTTAACCTACAACGCCAATTAATCCTAGGAGAATTTAATTTATTAGCCCTAGCCTTAACCCCTAAAGAGACGGACACCAATAATATCTTATCTTTTATTAACTATATAACTATAGATAAGCAAACGGAAGGGCTACTACCTATTAAAATTAAAATATAAGACGCCGAGACGTTTATAAAAATAGTAGCACGAGACCCTAATAAATACTACCGCTTTCTATAGAACTACTACCTAAAGCTTATATAAGCTGAGATACGTGCTACCTAAGATCGCGATATTATCTAAGACCTATAAGCTTATAAGGCGCTCGCTAATAACGCACATTAAGAAACTAAAGATAACCTCTACGTGTCTAAACGCGATATCTAATAGTTAAAGAAGGCTAAGATTGCACTAATCGCTATAGTTACTAAAAGAGAAGGCATAATTAAATACCTATAATCTTAGCTTAATAAGCATATTCGTAATAACGCCAGATACCTCTCTACTATATATAACGCCACCTAAGTCTTTACGCCCCTAGCAACTTTACCTACTTAACGCTTAATGGAGGGCTAGCATTAAGCAGCTTTACCTAACAGAAACCCCTACTAAAGCAGTAACAATAAAAGCCACAATAATTAGACCTAAACTACTACTATAGGGTCTAATATATGCTACCCTAATCCCCTAGTCTTTTAGGGAGACTATAAGGAATATAGCCACTAGAAGATGCAAATTCGCGAGAAACTAACTTAAAGCGCCTACCTTTTTCCTACGGAAGATATTAAAATCGGCTATATTATCGGGCGAATAAAGGGTACACTATTTAACAGACTCTTCGCCCAATAAGAGACTAGTAGCCCCTAAAAGTAGTAGTCCTACTAAGAAGTCCTTAATGATCTTAACCTAATATACCGCGACTATAACCTACTAGCCACCAACTAAGCTAAACTACGTGCCCTAAAGATAAGCCCTACTAAATTATTTAACGAATTCTATATTAAATTCTAGGAATACACTAAAGCCCTTGCCTAAGACGATACTAAAGACCAAAAGGACCTCAAAAAAGTTACTTATCGCCTCAGTTACGCAGCCGCTAGCTATAACTACAACAATGTTTATAATATAGTAGTAGCTCTATAGAAGATTAAACAATAACTAAATTAGATTGCTACTACTAACCCTTACCTAAAAACCTCTCTATAGAAGCCCTTTAGGCCTACTAAACCCATATATACTAAGCTACTAATACCTACTACCTTAAGTACTACCAGAACTAATATTAATTTCTCTATACTAACCTTCCCATAAAAACTCCTAGATAAAGAGCGCGAGCTACTTTAGAAACTAGGACGCTGCTATAGATGCCGTTAAGAAGGCTATTATTGCGATAACCTAAACTACCTAATAGCTAGGTTTAGTAGCCGCCGCCTAATACCTAACCTAATACCCTAAACACTAAATACGTTACTACGCGCTACTACCATATAAGATAAAGACGTAGTAATAGCGGTAAAGTTAAATACGGAAGTAGAAAACGCCAAGTCCTAGCCCTAAGTTATAGGTTAGGACGCCCTAACGATAAATAGATCTATATATTGGCTTACTTAATAGATAACTCTATAAAGATAAATAGACGGAAATAGATAGTTTTACTTATAATAGGAACTATTGCTAAAAAATAATATAAAAGCCGTTCTATAATTAATTGCGGAGCTACTAATAAATTTATAGATACCTAATTCGTGTATACTTATAACCTACCTACCTTACCCCTTACTAAAGCCCGCGCCCTATAACTCGCTAATAGTAATTATACCGTATAAAAGATTACCTATATAGTATAACTCTACCTAGATATAAATAGGCACCAGGAAGAACTCTAGGCCTATATTACACCACTTACTAACTACCCTATTATCCTTAGAATAAACTAGCTTAAATAATACAAACCCGCTATTAACTGGAAGAAGAGAGAAGTAACCTTTAACTCTAAATACTATAGAGAGACTTACCTAGGGCATAGCCTAGCCGCCTCTATTTACTCCCTAAGATATTAACCTAAGGAACCCCTTATTACCCTACCTACAACCAACTACTACTATATAAGTGCCCTAGCCTTCTACCGCATAGCACGTAAGAAAGGCTAGACCGTTGCTATAGCTTCCTAATTATAACTATATAAGCTTAATAAAGAATAGGACTATATCCTCTATAGTAATAGGATAAATATAGTTAACCCTTTAAAAGACGACGCCCCTATAGAACTCTACGGACTTTTACCTTTAAACTTTAAAAAGTTTATAAAGCTTAAAAAAGGACTTACCAACAAAGAACTCCGCAAGCTCCTCCCTAAGAGGTACTATAACTTTACTAATATATGCTTATAAAAGAGCGCAGATATACTCCCCCCATATTAACCTAATAACTATACCATTAATATTAAATAAGGAAAAATGCTACCTTATAAGAGATCCTACCTAATATTAAAAGATAAACTACTAGTTATAAAAAAGTATATCGACGAGTACCTTAATAAAGGATTTATTCGTCCCAGCATATTACCAGTAGCCGCCCCTATCCTTCTCGCTAAGAAGCTAGAAGGAGGTATTTAATTTTATATTAACTATAGAGGACTTAACGCTATTATAATTAAAAACTAATACCTAGTACCGCTTATACGTAAGACCCTTAAGCGGCTTAGTTAAGCTAAAATCTATACTAAGCTTAATATCATCGCCGCCTTTAACTATCTCTAAATATAGGAAGGTAATAAATGGAAAACCGTATTTGCATTACGCTTTAGCCAATTTAAATATACTATTATACCCTTTAGCATATATAACGGCCCAGGCACCTTCTAAAGCTATATTAATAACGCCTTATAGGACTACCTTAACGACTTCTGCTCTACGTACCTGGATAACATACTTATTTATAGCGATAACCCCTTTAAGCATACTAAACACGTTTAAAAGGTCCTATAGCGCCTTAGGGACGTAGGACTTTATATTAATTTAAAGAAATGTGAATTCTTAGTTATAGAAGTAAAATACCTTAGACTAATTATTACCACTAAGGGTATCCGTATAGACCCTAAGAAGGTACGTATAATTACTAAATAGTAAGCCCCTAACTATATTAAGGATATATAAGCCTTCCTTAGTTTTGCCAACTTCTATTAGAAATTCATATACAACTTCTTAGGCGTAGTAGCACCACTTATAGCAATAATACAAACGAAGGGCCTTTCTGTAAAAGGAAGAAAAACGTACCTACGCTTTACCTAGACGCCTAAATGCGAGAAGGCGTTCTAAGACCTTAAAAATGCCTTTACTAAAGCACCTATCCTAGCTTACTTTATACTAGGACAACAACTCTACCTTAAAACTAACTCCTTAGACCACGTTAACGTAGGCGTCCTCTTCTAGATGGGTAATAACGGTCTCCTTTACCTAGTTGCATTCTACTTATCTAAGCTTATACTATAAGAGTGTAACTATAAAATCTATAATAAAGAACTCCTTATAATTATATAGGCGTTTAAAGAATTCTAACTAGAACTCTCCTTAGCAGAGCCTAACTAGCTAACTAAAGTCCTTATAGACCATCGCAACCTTAAGTACTTTATAACTATAAAGCAGCTAAACTAACGCTAAGCACATTAGAACGAGTTCCTCTTTAGTTTTAACTTTAAAATCGTATATAGATTAGGAGTATAAGGTACTAAGCCTAATAGCCTAATACGCCGCTCGCAAGACCTTCCTTAATCTAAAAATAACCCCTATAATTAGTTCCAATAATAGACAATCCTAAAAGTACAAAATTTGGCCCTAGGCATACTACCTACAATAGAGCCAACTATACCCCAGCTTTATACCATAGAACTAGAGTTACCTCCTAAAATTAATAAGCTTATCACTACGGTATATAACGCCTCTATTAACCTATTACTATATTAACTTATTACCGTAAAGACCGCTAGCGCCTATATACTACCTACTAACCTCTAAAGCTTAGGCTAGATTAATATAGCAGCCTTAAAAGTAAAAGAGAATAGGCTCTATTATAGAGGCCGCCTATTTATCCCTAACTTAGAAAATCTACAACGGCAACTAATCTAAATGGCCCACAACCTCTAATTAAGCGGCTACCTAGGCAGAGGAG